>Ga0207655_1000420_pt1 | contig 57789 bp, 50 predicted proteins | sample KBSM44metaG_FD_184398 | JGI IMG/M metagenome (GOLD analysis project Ga0207655, IMG submission 184398) | Miscanthus rhizosphere microbial communities from Kellogg Biological Station, Michigan, USA - KBS M4-4 metaG (SPAdes) (version 2) | ecosystem: Host-associated > Plants > Roots > Rhizosphere >...
AATGGCGTCATTACGTCCCGCACGCGCATCAATACGGGCGCCATTAATGGCGCCCCTACGGATCCGAGCGTAGGGGACGCATTCATGCGTCCCTGGTGTTCGCGGTCATATCACCGGGTGAACCACGGACGTCATTACGTCCCGCACGTGCATTAACACGGGCGCCATTAATGGCGTCATCACGTCCCGTGCGCGTATCGATACGGGCGCCATGAATGGCGTCATTACGTCCCGCACGTGCATCAATACGGGCGCCATTAATGGCGCCCCTACGGATCCGAGCGTAGGGGGCGCATTTATGCGTCCCTGGTGTACCGCGGTTTATCCTGGCTGATAGCGCAGCGTATTAAGGTTGCCCTGCAGCACTAAATCGCGCTTCAGCGTGGCAACCTGCCGGCAGATGTCGGCTGTTTCACGCTGGGTATGCAATTTACTTTGCCACTTTGCCGGCACCTGTTCCCACTGCTGATAGATCCCCTCCAGTGAACCAAACTGTGCCAGCAGCTCGCGCGCGCTTTTCGGCCCAATACCGGAGACGCCCGGTATCTTACTGCTGCTGATGCCGCATAAACCCCAGTAATCTGGCAGCTGTGCCGGTGTAACGCCAAATTCCTGCGCGATAAACGGCACATCAAGCCAGCGCTTCTGAAAATAGTCGCGAATGCGGATAGCGGGCGCCAGCAGCTGACAATACCCTTTATCGGTGGAAACGATAGTGGCCTGATGCCCGGCCTCCGCCATTTTTACCGCCAGCGTGGCGGCCAGATCGTCTGCTTCATCGCGCCCGGCGATCCAGCAGCTGACGCCTGCGGTGCGGAAAGCCTCCTGCAGCAGCGGCAGCTCCTGTTGCAAATCCTCTGGCATTGGCGGTCGTCCCGCTTTGTAGTCCGGCAGTAGCGCATGACGCCAGCCAGGCTGGCGTTCCGGACTGTCAAATACCGCCACCACGTGCGTGGGGCGCGTGTTACCAAGCAGCTGATGCAGTGCCGCAACACAGGCGTCACGGCAGGGAGAGCCCTGAACGGCATGCAGGCGCCGGATGAGATTCAGCGCATCAATGATTAACAGATGTAGTGCCATAGAAGCGATAAGCGGCAGCCCGCAGGCTGCCTTCCTGAAGAGTTATTTGATGATTTCGTAGCAGGGGATATAAGCGCTGCCCGGAAGTTTCATACGCTGCTGCGCCACAAAGCCCTGCAGCAGCTCATCCATCCGATGCATCAGATCGGCGTCACCGCGCAGCTGATAGGGGCCGCGTTCGCGGATCTCCCGGATACCGATTTCTTTAACGTTTCCGGCCACGATACCGGAGAAAGCGCGACGTAAATCAGCCGCCAGTTTTTCCGCCGGCTGATTCGGAAACAGGTTGAGGTTAGCCATGTTTTCGTGGGTCGGCAGGAAAGGCACCTGCAGATCCGGCGCAATACGGATAGACCAGTTAAAGCTATAAGCGTCTCCGGTTTCACGACGATGCTCTTTTACCTGCGGCATCGCTTTTTTCATCTGGCGCGCCACTTCGGCGGCATCATCAATGATGATCGTATAGTGTTTACGCGCCTGCTCACCCAGCGTATTGACGATGAAATCATCAAGCACGCGGAAATAGTCGGCGCTCTCCTTAGGCCCGGTGAGGATCAGCGGCAGTACCTGCTCGCTGTTCTGCGGATTCATCAGAATGCCAAGCAGGTAGAGAAACTCCTCGGCGGTACCCACGCCGCCCGGGAAGATCACGATGCCATGGGCGATACGCACAAAGGCCTCAAGGCGTTTTTCAATATCGGGCATAATGATGAGTTCATTGACCAGCGGGTTAGGCGGTTCAGCGGCGATAATGGAGGGCTCAGTCAGGCCGATAAAGCGGCTGTCATGATAGCGCTGCTGCGCATGACCGACCGCCGCGCCTTTCATCGGCGCTTCCATTACGCCCGGGCCACAGCCGGTGCAGATGTTCAGCTCGCGCAGCCCCATCTGTGTACCAACATTACGGCAATACTGATATTCCACCGCGTTGATGGAGTGACCACCCCAGCAAACCACGGTATTAGGATATTCCCCTACGTGCAGCGCACGCGCGTTGCGCAGTATCGAGAAAACCTGATTGGTAATATGCGCCGAATCGTCAGCCTGACCGGCGAGGCGTTCCGGCAGAGCAAGCTGACCGTTAACAAACAGAATATCGCGCAGCACGGCAAACAGGTTTGCCTGCAGTGAACGGATGATTCGCCCATCCACAAACGCCTCTTCCGGTGGATTGATCAGCTCCAGCTTAACGCCGCGCTCGCGGCGCAGGACGTTGATAGCGAAATTTTCAAAACGGGAGAGCAGCTCATGACTGCTGTCTGTCTGGCTGCCGGAGTTAAGCACTGCAAGGGAGCAGTTGCGAAAAAGCTGGTAGAGATCGCTGCTGGCTGTCTGCTTCAGCATGTCCACTTCCAGCTGGGAAAGCAGGTCCATCGAGCCAAGCGGGCTGATATGTGTAATCAAAAGAACTCCTTTACACGCCATAGCGTGACTAATGACGCTGCGCTTAATCTGCTGAGCGCAGTGACGAAAATCCCTGGTCGCATACGCTTTACGCTTAACGCCGCAGACAGAGTAACGCTCTCTGTCGCGATTGCTCAAGAGGAACCGCGCATCCCTGCTACGGCCTGCGAGGTGCCTCGCACTCTGTTACTGGCGTGCCAGACGCGAAAAGCCGGGCGTGAAGGGAACATTGCTGCGCCACGGGTTAATATCCAGACCGCCGCGGCGGGTATAACGCGCATAAACGGTTAACGCCTCTGGCCGGCAGAAACGCTGCACGTCATTAAAAATGCGCTCCACGCACTGCTCATGAAACTCATTGTGCTGGCGGAAAGAGATCAGATAACGCAGCAGCGCCTCGCGGTCGATACGCGGGCCTTTATAACGAATCATCACCGAGCCCCAGTCGGGCTGGTTGGTGATCAGGCAGTTAGATTTCAGCAGGTGGCTCACCAGCGTCTCGTCAACAATTTCATTGCCTGCGGCGTGCGCAAGATGTCCGGCATTGAAACCGTAATCGCTGATGCTGATATCCTGTTCATCGATAACGCTGCCGCTGAACTGTCCGATGGGCTGGCTCTCCAGCTCGCTCAGGCGAAACAGCGCTACGCTGACGTTACCGCTGGCGCAGGCACGCAAATCGCGCTCCAGCGTCTGACGCACATCACCCCAGTCTGCAAAGCGGGTCTGATTAAAGCTGTTCAGATAGAGTTTAAAGCTTTTCGACTCAATCAGATTTACGCTGTCAGCATCCAGTACCACTTCGCCGACCGCGACCTGCGGCACACCTTTGCTGTTTAGCCATGAAAGCTCATACAGTGTCCAGATATCTGCGCCGTGAAACGGCAGGTTATCCGGAAAAAGATCGAGAGGTTCCCGGTTCAGACTGCGCGGCACAGATTGCAGCAGCGTGTTATCGTACTCATCAACATAGGCGACAGATTTGCCCAGGGTCAGGCCGCTTAATGCCTGGTTTGGGTGTTCAGAAGACATAATGGTTACCACAACTTGGATCAAAGTGGCTAAGTGTAACCGATCACCAGCGAGAAGATGAATGATGCAGCCCACCGCCGGCGCACTGCGTGCGTTTACCACCCGTTATATCGATCTCTGGCAGCAGCAGCAGGGACACTATCCTGCCAGCAGTGAGCTTATGGGGATCCCTTCGCCCTGTATCATCAGCACCGTTGATGACCGCGTCCTCTGGCAGCCGCAGCCTTTTTCACCGTCGTCGGGCCTGGATGCAGTAGAGCGGGCGCTGGATATTCAGCTCCAGCCTGATATTACTGCGTTTTACACCACCCAGTTTGCCGGCGATATGCATGCCCGCCTGCAGCAGCGCCGGTTAACACTGCTGCAGGTATGGAGCGAAGAGGACTTTCTCCGGCTGCAGGAGAATCTGATTGGCCACCTGATTATGAAGCGACGTCTGAAACAGAGTCCGACGCTGTTTATTGCCACCACCGATTCAGAGCAGGAGATGGTGGCGGTGTGCAATCTTACCGGTGAAGTTATTCTGGAAGAGCCGGGGCGTAATAAACGTGAAATTCTTTCACCCTGCATCAGTACATTTCTTGATGATATACAACCTGTTATCGAACCAGCTGCCTGACATCTGAAGTGTGCTGTAAGAGATCTCTTACAAAGTCTGTGCGAGATTGACATTTTATGCATAAACCTTTCAGAAACGCGAAATGTAAAGATATTGTGAATCATAGAGTTATGGGATCAATCTGAAAATTGAGACAATACTTGATCGATTAATGGCTCATGCTTACTTGTTATTGTGGCGATTTTTGAGAGAATACCCCCCGTTAGCAGGATGCTATGGACAGAGTGACGTTCAGGAGAATGTCAGCCAGGAAGGCAGGAACGTAACGGAGTTTGCGTCACAGGGAAGGCTTCAGGATGAAGCAGGACACTCAGGAGTGAGTAAGGGACACCTCCAGGATGGAGAATGTGAGCCGTGCGGAGCAGGGCGAGCCAGGATGCTAAGGATGCTGTCATGAAGACAGGCAATGGAAAGCGCAGGAAGAGTTGTCACGGATGAGCAGGGAGCACTGCGGTGGCGGGAATGCTGCACAACGAACCGGGAGCACTGTTAATAACAGTGCTCCCTTTTTTTATGCGCTTTTTACGCCATCGGTGACGAGTGATATGCTTGCCGCCCATTATTTCACGGAGGCAACCTATGTCGACGCACACTATTACTCAGCGACTGCAGCAGGTCGAAGCAGTCATGCGCGAACACGATTACTGGCAACATAGCGCCCCTGACGCGGCTGCGTTTAACAGCGACCAGCCTTTCTGCCTTGATACCATGGCTCCGCTGGAGTGGCTGCAGTGGGTATTAATCCCGCGTATGTCAGCCTTGATCGCCTCTGGCGCGCCAATGCCGGCGGGCTTCGCCGTCGCGCCCTATTATGAAGTGGCTCTCACTCCCGTTACCCCCGGCTATGCCGATTTGCTGACCACGCTGCGTGAGCTTGATGCGCTGTTTGCGGAGCCAGCGCGCTGATGCTGGAGATTATCTATCAGGATGAGTGGCTGGTAGCGGTGAACAAGCCGGCAGGCTGGCTGGTTCACCGCAGCTGGCTCGATCGCAAAGAGAAAGTGGTGGTGATGCAAACGGTGCGCGATCAGATTGGTCAGCACGTATTCACCGCACACCGGCTCGATCGCCCGACCTCCGGCGTACTGCTTATGGGGCTGTCGAGCGAGGCGGGACGTTTACTGGCACAGCAGTTTGAACAGCATCAGATACAAAAAACCTATCACGCCGTACTGCGTGGCTGGCTGGATGGCACGGCGACGCTGGATTATCCGCTGCTGGAAGAGCTGGATAAGATCGCGGATAAATTTTCTGCTGAACCGCGCGCACCACAGCCCGCGGTCACGCATTATCAGGCGCTGGCGCAGACAGAAATGCCGGTGGCAATCGGTAAATACAGCAGTGCCCGTTACACTCTGGTGGAGATGTCGCCGCGCACCGGGCGCAAGCATCAGCTGCGCCGTCATATGGCGCACCTGCGCCACCCGATTATTGGCGACAGCGCCCATGGCGATCTGCGACAAAATCGTGGCGCGGCCGCGCATTTTGGGCTTGATCGTTTAATGCTGCACGCCAGCGCCCTGTCGCTGACGCATCCTTTTACCGGAGAGCCGCTGGTGATCCGTGCCGGGCTGGATCCGATATGGCAGCAGATGCTGCAGCAGTTCGGCTGGCAGGATCAGTTACCGGAGGTTCCCAGGGTTGAGTTTGACGCTGAGGCAGTTCAGGATAAGCCAACAGCGTAAAGGAGCAGCAAGATGGCAAAGATTGGCATTTTTACAGGCACGGTTTACGGCAATGCACTGCTGGTCGCCGAAGAGGCGCAGCCGGTGCTGCAGGCGCAGGGGCATGAGGTAGCGGTATTCGAGGACCCGACGCTGGCGGAGTGGCAGGCGTACAGCAGTGAGGTCGTCCTGATTGTAACCTCAACAACGGGGCAGGGCGATCTGCCGGATAACATTGCCCGTCTCCATGCGCAAATCCATGATGAGCTCGGCTACCAGCCAGCGCTGCGCTACGGTGTGATTGCGCTGGGTGACAGCAGCTATCAGCACTTCTGCGGCGCAGGAAAAACCTTTGATGCCACGCTCCAGGCACAGCAGGCGCAGCGTATCGGTGACGTGCTGATGGTAGATGCCATTGAGCATCCGGAGCCTGAAAGCGTGACGACGCCGTGGGTGGAGAGCTGGGGTAAGCTGCTGTAGTGAGCAGGGCCGCCCTGTATGGCGGCCCGGTATTCACGGCTGTAGCGCTATTACGTCACCGGTGCCGGATTAAACACTGCCAGCTGGTTGCGGATCCCCCAGCGATCGGACCAGGTCTGCTGACGACCGCTGGCGATCTCCAGAATCAGCTCAAACAGACGCCAGCCCACCTGCTCAATGCTCTCTTCACCGGTGGCAATAGTGCCGGCGTTGATATCCATTAAATCGTGCCAGCGCCGGGCCAGCGCGCTGCGCGTCGCCATCTTGATCACCGGGATCGCCGCAAGACCATAAGGCGTGCCGCGTCCGGTCGTAAACACCTGCAGCGTAATGCCGGAAGCCATCTGCTGCGTACCGCAGACGAAGTCGCTGGCAGGTGTGGCCGCGTAAATCAGCCCGCGCTGCGTAGGGCGCTGTCCTGGCGACAGGACTTCAGCAATCGGGCTGCGGCCCGATTTTGCAATCGATCCCAGCGCTTTTTCCACCACGTTTGCCAGTCCGCCTTTTTTGTTGCCCGGTGAAGGATTGGCGCTGCGATCGGTCTGTCCCTGATGCAGATAGTCGTCATACCACGCCATCTCTTCCAGCAGGCGTTTGCCCACCGCTTCATTGACCACGCGCGGCGTCAGCAGATGAATTGCGTCGCGTACTTCAGTTACTTCAGAAAACATAACCGTGGCGCCGCAGCGTACCAGCAGATCGGAGGCAAATCCCACCGCCGGGTTGGCCGTTACGCCGGAAAACGCGTCGCTGCCGCCGCACTGGGTGCCTACCACCAGCTCAGACGCCGGGCAGGGCTCCCGCCGGCGCAGGTTAAGCTTTTTCAGATGCCGTTCGGCAACCTGCAGAATTTCATCCACCATGGCGCCAAAGCCGACGTGACGCTCATCCTGCAGGCGCACGATATCGTTATCATCCAGCGAGATCGCCTGTACATCAGGCGTACCGGTCAGCAGCCGCTCCGGCTGGAGCTTTTCGCAGCCGAGACTGACAATCATCACTTCGCCGCCGAAATTGGGGTTCAGCGCAAGGTTATGAATGGTACGGATTGGCACGACGGCAGCCGGCGCGTTAATCGCTACGCCGCAGCCATACAGGTGATTCAGCGCAACCACGCCATCAACGTTGGGGTAACGCGGCAGCAGATCGCGTTCAATAAGCTGCACAACATAATCCACGACGCCCGCCACACAGTGGACGCTGGTGGTAATGCCAAGCAGATTGCGGGTTCCCACACTGCCGTCTGCATTACGATAGCCATCAAAGGTATAGCCTTCCAGCGGCGGCAGCACGGGCGGGACGTTAGTTGCCAGCGGCAGGCTGCTGAGCGGCGGCGCCTCGGGCAGCGCCACCAGCGACTCATCTATCCAGCTGCCGCGCATGATGGGGCGCAGCGCCGTGCCGATCACTTCGCCATAGCGCAGAATCGGTGCATGCTGCGCAATATCGTCCAGCGCAACTTTATGCCCCTGGGGCACATGTTCCGTCAGCTGCAGCCCGTCTGCAAAGCGTGTACCCGCGGGCAGGCCCTGGTCGTTGACGACAATCGCAACGTTATCCGCTTCATGGACTTTTATATAGAGTGGTTTTTCTGTAACGGGTCGGTTCATTGCTCACCTTCCGGGTAGCCGCACTGTACATTGCAGGGCGATAAATAGAGGTTCTGGTCACGTCATCAAAGTCAGCCAGCTCCAGTATAAGCAGCACACGCCCGCCAGCGCATTGTGCAACTGTCCGGCTTTTAGCCCGTTTCTTTGCCCGATTTGGTGGTTTTAACCAAAAGCAAGTGAAGGTGCTCACAAAGCGCTCTCCGGCTGTCTGTTTTTTGTACATTTATGGCACTGTCATCCGCATTTCGTGAGCCATCACGCAGCAGGATGTGCATATGCCACAAAATCTTTTTTGTTTCGGCTGAATTGTCGGGCTTTCTTCCAGTGTTTCAGCGACGGGCTGTTTTTATACTGATTTCCGTTCTCAAAGGTTTGGTTACCTGTCACGACGCATCAACGTTCGCCATAACAACAATCGCCGTGTTTAACCCGACATCATTCTGATACCCAACGCGATGTGTATGCAGTCAGAGTGAATGTAGCGTTCGCTATATTTCAGGAGTGCATCATGAATAGTTACAGCCAGACGGCAGAGGCGGTGCAGAAACGTACCAACGCCCGCTACTGGATCGTGGTGATGTTATTTATTGTCACCTCATTCAACTACGGCGACCGCGCCACCATTTCCATTGCCGGTTCGGCAATGTCCAAAGATATCGGGCTCGACTCTGTCGGACTGGGCTATATCTTTTCCGCCTTCTCCTGGGCCTATGTGATCGGCCAGATCCCGGGCGGATGGCTGCTGGATCGCTTCGGATCCAAGCGCGTCTACTTCTGGAGTATTTTCCTCTGGTCGCTGTTTACCCTTCTGCAGGGCTTTGTCGATCTGTTCAGCGGCTTTGGCATTGTGATTTCGCTGTTCCTGCTGCGCTTTATGGTGGGTCTGGCTGAAGCACCTTCATTCCCCGGCAACAGCCGCATTGTTGCGGCCTGGTTCCCGGCGCAGGAGCGCGGAACCGCTGTCGCCATTTTTAACTCGGCACAATACTTCGCCACGGTGATCTTCGCGCCCATCATGGGCTGGCTGGTTTCTGAAGTCGGCTGGGCGCATGTGTTCTGGTTTATGGGCGGCCTCGGCATCATCCTGAGCTTTATCTGGCTGAAAGTGATGCACGATCCCAACAACCACCCTGGCGTGAACAAGGCGGAGCTGGAGTACATGGAGCAGGGCGGCGCGCTGATCAATATGGATGCGAAAAAAGCCGATCGCAAAGTCAGCCGCGGTGAGAAGTGGGATCAGATCAAACAGCTGCTCTCTACCCGCATGATGTGGGGCATCTATCTTGGCCAGTATTGTGTCAACGCGCTGACCTACTTCTTTATTACCTGGTTCCCGGTTTATCTGGTGCAGGCGCGCGGTATGTCGATTCTTAAAGCGGGCTTTATTGCCTCCGTTCCGGCAATTTGCGGCTTCCTCGGTGGCGTGCTGGGCGGGGTTATTTCCGACTACCTGATGCGTAAAACCGGCTCACTCAATATTGCCCGCAAAACGCCAATCGTTATCGGCATGCTGCTCTCTATCAGCATGGTGATGTGTAACTACACCGAAACGGAATGGGTGGTGGTGCTGTTCATGGCGCTGGCATTCTTCGGAAAAGGCATTGGTGCGCTGGGCTGGGCGGTGATGGCTGATACCGCACCGAAAGAGATCAGTGGCCTGAGCGGTGGCCTGTTCAATATGTTTGGCAACTTCTCCGGTATCGTCACACCTATCGCGATTGGTTACATCATCGCCACCAGCGGATCGTTTGAGGGGGCGCTGGTGTATGTCGGGATCCACGCTTTTGTCGCCGCCTTTAGCTTCCTGTTTATCACCGGTGACATTAAACGCGTTGAGCTGAAACCGTATAAGGAGCCGAAATGAGTACGCAAAGTACGCCTGTCATCACCGACATGCAGGTGATCCCGGTTGCCGGGTACGACAGTATGCTGCTTAACATTGGCGGCGCGCACAACGCCTGCTTTACGCGCAATATTGTGGTGCTGACCGACAGCGCCGGTCATACCGGACTGGGCGAGGCACCGGGCGGCGACACAATCTATCAGACGCTGCTGGCGGCAGTACCCCAGGTTAAGGGCCAGCAGATTGCGCGTATGAACCGGCTGGTGCAGCAGGTGCATAAGGGCAATCAGTCTGCAGATTTTGACACCTTTGGCAACGGGGCCTGGACTTTTGAACTGCGTGTGAACGCGGTGGCAGCGCTGGAAGCGGCGCTGCTGGATCTGCTGGGGCAGCATCTGGGCGTGCCGGTGGCAGAACTGCTCGGGCCGGGTCAGCAGCGTGATGAGGTGACCGTGCTCGGCTATCTGTTTTATATCGGCGATCGCCATAAAACCGATCTGCCTTATCGCAGCGGTGAGGCCGGCAGCCACGACTGGTACCGGCTGCGGCATGAAGAGGCGCTGACGCCGGAGGCGGTGGTGCGTCTGGCAGAGGCAGCGCAGGATAAATATGGCTTCAAAGATTTCAAACTCAAAGGTGGCGTGCTGCCGGGTGAAGAGGAGATCGCCTCGGCGGTGGCGCTGAAGCAGCGCTTCCCGGAGGCGCGCATTACCGTCGATCCCAATGGCGCCTGGCATCTGGACGAGGCGATCGGCCTCTGCAAAGGCCTGCAGGATGTGCTGAGCTATGCAGAAGATCCCTGCGGCGCGGAACAGGGCTACTCCGGGCGCGAAGTGATGGCGGAGTTTCGCCGCGCTACCGGACTGCCGGTTGCCACCAACATGATCGCCACAAACTGGCGCGAAATGAATCACGCCGTGATGCTCAACGCGGTCGATATCCCGCTGGCCGATCCCCACTTCTGGACGCTGAGCGGCGCAGTGCGCGTGGCGCAGCTCTGCGATGAATGGGGTCTCACCTGGGGCTGCCACTCCAACAACCATTTCGATATCTCGCTGGCGATGTTCACCCACGTGGGTGCCGCCGCTCCGGGCAAGCCAACCGCGATTGACACGCACTGGATCTGGCAGGAGGGCGATCAGCGCCTGACGCGCGAGCCGCTGCAGATCCGCAACGGCAAAATTGCCGTGCCGGATAAACCGGGGCTGGGCATTGAGCTGGATCGGGATCGTCTGCAGCAGGCGCATGAACTGTATAAATCACTGCCGGCGGGCGCGCGCAACGACGCCACCGCAATGCAGTATCTGGTTCCCGGCTGGTCATTTGATCGCAAGCGTCCGGCGTTTGGGCGCCGTCATACATAAGGAGCAGAAAATGAGTCAGACCCCTAAAATCGTCGCGATGCAGGTTATTCCGGTTGCCGGACGTGACAGCATGCTGCTCAACCTGAGCGGGGCGCACGCGCCATTTTTTACCCGCAATATTGTCATTATCAAAGATAACGCCGGCCATACCGGTGTGGGCGAGATACCGGGCGGCGAAAAGATCCGTCAGACGCTGGAGGATGCAGCCGCGCTGGTGACCGGAAAAACCGTCGGCGAATATAAAAATATCCTCAATCTGGTACGCAGCACCTTTGCCGACCGCGACGCGGGCGGGCGTGGCAGCCAGACATTTGACCTGCGCACCACTATCCATGTGGTAACCGGCATCGAAGCGGCGCTGCTCGATTTGCTCGGACAGCATCTTGGCGTAAACGTCGCATCACTGCTGGGCGATGGACAGCAGCGCGACCGCGTTGAGATGCTCGGCTACCTCTTCTATATCGGCGATCGTCGCAAAACCTCGCTCGCCTACCAGAGCCAGGAGGATGACCCGTGCGACTGGTATCGTCTGCGTCATGAAGAGGCGCTGACGCCCGATGCAGTGGTGCGGCTGGCTGAAGCCGCGTATGAGAAATATGGCTTTAACGATTTCAAACTCAAAGGCGGCGTGCTGCGCGGCGGCGAAGAGGCGGAGGCGGTTACCGCGCTCGCCAGACGCTTCCCGGAGGCGCGCATTACGCTCGATCCCAACGGAGCCTGGTCACTGAATGAGGCAATTCTGCTGGGTAAACAGCTGAAAGGTGTGCTCGCCTATGCTGAAGATCCCTGTGGCGCAGAGCAGGGGTATTCCGGCCGTGAAGTGATGGCAGAGTTCCGCCGCGCCACCGGTCTGCCGACTGCGACCAACATGATCGCTACTGACTGGCGGCAGATGGGCCACACGCTGTCGCTGCAGTCGGTGGATATCCCGCTGGCCGATCCGCACTTCTGGACCATGCAGGGTTCAGTGCGCGTGGCGCAGATGTGTCACGACTTTGGCCTCACCTGGGGTTCGCATTCCAATAACCATTTTGATATCTCGCTGGCGATGTTTACCCACGTTGCCGCCGCCGCACCGGGTGCGATTACCGCTATCGACACTCACTGGATCTGGCAGGAGGGCAACCAGCGTCTGACCAAAGAGCCATTCGTCATTAAAGGCGGCATGGTGCAGGTACCGCAAAAGCCGGGGCTTGGCGTAGAGCTGGATATGGACCAGGTGATGCAGGCAAACGCGCTGTATCAGAAACATGGACTGGGTGCGCGTGATGACGCTCAGGCGATGCAGTTCCTGGTACCGGACTGGACTTTTAATAATAAGCGTCCCTGCCTGGTGCGCTAACGCTTCAGGCTCTCTGTAAGGGAGCCTGCCGTCAAATACAGGAGTAAACAGAATGAGTAATGCGTGGCCAAATACCTTTCGCCGCCGTCTGCTGGCAGGAGAGACCCTGATTGGCAGCTGGTGCGCCCTTGCCAGTCCGCTGACCACTGAAGTGCTGGGGCTGGCAGGCTTTGACTGGCTGGTGCTGGATGGCGAACATGCGCCCAACGATATCACCACCTTTGTACCACAGCTGATGGCGCTGAAAGGCAGCAGCAGCGCGGCGGTCGTGCGTCCGCCGTGCAATGAGCCGGTGATCATTAAACGCCTGCTGGATATCGGCTTCTATAACTTTCTCATCCCGTTCGTGGAGACGGAAGAGGAGGCGCGCCGCGCCGTTGCCTCCACCCGTTATCCGCCAGCGGGCATCCGCGGCGTGTCGGTTTCGCACCGCAGCAACATGTACGGCACGCTGCCGGATTACAACGCCACGATTAACGACAACATCACGCTGATGGTGCAGATCGAAACGCAGCAGGCGGTGGATAACATCGATGCGATCGCGGCCGTTGACGGCGTGGACGGCATTTTTGTCGGTCCGGGCGATCTCTCAGCCGCGCTGGGCTATCTGGGCCAGCCAGCGCATCCTGAGGTGCTGAAAGTCATTCAATACCTGTTTGAACGCGCTAAAGCAGCAGGCAAGCCATGTGGCATCCTGGCGCCGGTAGAGGCGGATGCACGGCGCTATCTGGAATGGGGTGCCACCTTTGTTGCCGTCGGCAGCGATCTCGGGGTTTTTCGCAACGCCACGCAGGCGCTGTGCAACAAATTTAAACTGTAACGCAGAAAGGGGAAGGCAATGAAAATTGGATTTATCGGCCTCGGTATTATGGGCAAACCGATGAGTAAAAACCTGGTCAAAGCGGGTTACACGCTGGTAGTACGCGATCACAATGCCGGTAATGAGGCGGAGCTGGCAGCGCTGGGCGCTACGGTGGCAAAAACACCCAAAGAGGTCGCAGAGCAGGTGGATGTGGTGATCACCATGGTGCCGAATTCGCCGCAGGTGCAGGAAGTCTGCCTGGGTGCAGGCGGCATCATTGAAGGGGCAAAGCCCGGTCTGATTGTCATTGATATGAGTTCTATCGCCCCGCTGGCCAGCCGCGAGATCCATGATGCGCTGGCGGAAAAAGGGGTCCGTATGCTGGATGCACCGGTCAGCGGCGGTGAGCCAAAAGCGATCGAGGGCACACTGTCTGTCATGGTGGGTGGCGATAAAGCGATCTTCGACCAATGCTTTGAGATTATGAAAGCGATGGCGGGCTCGGTGGTGCATACCGGTGATATCGGCGCCGGCAATGTAACCAAGCTGGCAAATCAGGTAATTGTGGCGCTGAATATCGCAGCCATGTCTGAAGCGCTTTCGCTGGCAACCAAAGCGGGTGTGAATCCGGAACTGGTTTATCAGGCGATCCGCGGCGGACTGGCAGGCAGCACCGTGCTTGATGCCAAAGCGCCCATGGTGCTGGATCGCAACTTCAAACCGGGTTTCCGTATTGACCTGCATATTAAAGATTTAGCGAACGCACTGGATACCTCTCACGGCATTGGCGCACATCTGCCGCTGACGGCCGCGGTGATGGAGATGATGCAGGCGCTGAAAACCAGCGGACAGGGCTCCGCCGACCACAGTGCGCTGGCCTGCTATTATGAGACGTTAGCGCAGGTTGAGATAGCCCGGTGAAGCCGCTCTCCGGCGTCTGCGGAGGCCGGAGAACAGGCTGCATAAGCAAAGCAGCATACCGTTACGTTACCCATCGCGCCTGGATTGCCTATGAAAATTGTCATCGCACCCGATTCATACAAAGAGAGTCTGTCTGCCCTGGATGTGGCTGCCGCGATTGAAGCAGGTTTCCGCGAGGTTTTCCCGGCCGCCGAGTATGTCAAAATTCCGGTTGCCGACGGCGGTGAAGGCACCGTTGAGGCAATGGTTGCCGCCACCAGCGGTACGCTGGTCCGGCTGACCGTGACCGGCCCGCTGGGCGATCCCGTTGCAGCGTTTTATGGCCTGTCAGGGGACGAGCGCACCGCGTTTATTGAGATGGCGGCCGCCAGCGGGCTGGAACTTGTGCCGGTGGCGCAGCGCAATGCGCTGATTACCACCTCATGGGGGACCGGTGAGCTGATTAAAAACGCACTCGATCGCGGCGTAGAGCACATCATTATTGGCATAGGCGGCAGCGCCACCAACGATGGCGGTGCCGGAATGATACAGGCGCTGGGTGTCCGTCTGCTGGATAACAGCGGCAGCGATCTGGCACCGGGCGGTGCTGCGCTGGCACAGCTGGCGCAGATTGATATCACCGGAGTGGATGCACGGATTAGAGCGTGCCGCTTTGAAGTCGCCTGCGATGTCACCAATCCGCTGACCGGTGAAAAAGGCGCATCGGCGGTGTTCGGTCCGCAGAAAGGCGCAAATCCGGCGCAGATAGCAGAGCTGGATCGGGCGCTGGCACACTACGCTTCACTTATTCAGCGCGATCTTGATATTGACGTGCTGCATATTGCAGGCGGTGGCGCGGCGGGCGGTATGGGCGCCGCGCTGCACGCCTTCTGCCAGGCTGAGCTGCGCAGCGGCATCGAAATCGTGACGGAAGCGCTCGGGCTGGCGGAGCAGGTCAAAGATGCCGACCTGGTGATCACGGGGGAAGGGCGCATCGACAGTCAGTCTGTGAATGGCAAGGTACCGGTCGGCGTGGCGCGGGTTGCAAAACAGTTCAATAAGCCGGTGATTGGCATTGCCGGTAGCCTGACGCCTGATGTGGGCGTTGTGCATGCGCACGGTCTTGATGCGGTCTATAGCGTACTGTTCAGCATCTGTTCTCTGGAGGAGGCGCTGGCCAGCGCGGAACGGAATGTGCGCATGACGGCGCGTAATGTCGCGGCGGCAATCAGGATAGGCAAAGCGCTGTAAGCCGGATCGCGATGGCTGGCACCCCGGCGACTGAGAGTCAGGATGAAGGTCACCGCAGAGGTGCCGGGACGATCATCCTGATGCATCCTTTTAGTTCAGCGCCAGCTGCTTACGCGCCTCGCGCGCTACGTTTGCCATCTCATCACTCAGCTCCAGCAGTTCCGGCTCCAGTGCAGCAATATCGCTTGTCTGATGCAGGCTGCTCTCCAGCTGCTGGCAGAGCTGCTTCAGGCGGGGAACACCGCTGTAACTGGCGCTGCCGTGCAGCTTATGAATAATTTCGCGCAGTCCGTTTACATCACTTTCAGCTATACAGTGCGTCACGCGCTCCTCCACCTCGGGCAGAAAATCGAGCAGCATCTGTAGCAGATCGCGCGCCAGCGCCGGTTTGCCGGCCGCCTGACGCAGCGCCAGTGACCAGTCGAGTGAAACAGCCACCGCCGCTGCGGGCAGCTGAGCGGCCAGCGCAACCGGCAGATAGCGCTGCAGCAGCCGGGCCAGCCGGGTTTCATCAATCGGTTTCGCCAGATAATCGTTCATGCCGGCGGCAATCAGCTGCTCGCGCTCGCCATCCAGCGCATGCGCCGTAACCGCAACGATGGGCGTGCTGGCGTGCAGCGGCAGCCGCCGGATAATCTCGCTGGCCTGAATACCGTCCATGTCGGGCATCTGAATATCCATCAGGATCACATCCAGCCGCTGCTGCTGCGCAGCGCGGATTGCCTGCTCTGCGTTGTCACACAAAATGATATTTTCAACCTGCTCCTCCAGCAGTGCGCCAATCAGCCTGAGGTTAGCCGGGTTGTCATCCACCGCCATCACCGTCAGCGGCTGACGCGGCAGCGGGGCGGCCAGGCGATGCTGACGGCTGTCAATGTCCAGCAGCAGCGGGATAAAACGCGTCAGCGAAACCGGTTTGGTAATACAGCCAGCAATGCCCCTGGCGCGCAGCTCGTCGGCAAACAGCATCATCTCGCTCGGCAGCGCCAGCAGTACGGCATCCGCCCGGGCGCACAGCTGCTGGATCTCCGCATCCGTCAGCGTTGCCGGATGCGGTTTAGCGACCGGCATTCCCAGCAGCAGAAGGGGATAGTGGCGTTCCGGCAGCGCAGCCAGACTGGGGTAATACTCTACTTTCAGCGGGGTGATACTCAGCATCTCCTGCACAACCCGCGCCACCGCCGGATGGGCTTCCACGTAGGCCAGCGTTGTGGCATGCAGGTCATCCAGCACGCGCGGGATGGCAGGGGCATTCGGGTTGAGGTTGAGCCGGACGCGCACCCGGAAAACCGACCCCTGGCCAGGCTGACTGTGAAAAGCGATCTCACCGCCCATCTCCTGAACCAGTTTCTGGGTGATCACCAGCCCAAGTCCGGTGCCGCCATGCCGGCGGGTAATGCTGGCATCCGCCTGACGAAATGCCTGAAACAGCTGCGGCTGCTGAATATCCGGAATGCCGATGCCGGTGTCATGCACCTGAATCTCCAGTTCCGCCTGCGTGGCGCTGAGATGCTGCAGCTCAACGCGCAGATCGATATGCCCCTGCTCGGTAAATTTGATAGCGTTACCTATCAGGTTGATCAGAATTTGCTGCAGCCGCAGCGGATCGCCGATGACATTGTCAGGCACGCTGTTTTGCAGGCAGACGGTGATCTCCAGCCCTTTCTCATGCGCGGACGGCGCCAGCAGCACCAGCATCTCATCCAGCGTGGCGCGCAGCGGAAACGGTATGGATTCCAGTACCAGCTTACCCGATTCCAGACGCGAGAAATCGAGTACATCGTTGATAATACTCAGCAGATTGTTGGCGGAGCGCTCAATCGTGCTCATATAGTCGCGCTGGCTGGTGCTCAGCCCGGTTTTCAGCATCTGACGGCTGAAGCCGATCACGCCGTTGAGCGGCGTACGCAGCTCGTGGGACATATTCGCCAGAAATTCTGATTTAATGCGGGCCGCTTCCTGAGCACGTTTCTTTGCCAGATCCAGCTCGACGTTCTGAATCTCCAGCTGCTCCAGCGTTTCGCGCAGATCCCAGGTGGCCTGGTCGATATTCTGCTGCATCTCTTCGTGGTAGGCGGTGAGCGACATCGCCATCGCATTGATGCCGTTTTTAAGCATGCTGAGTTCTCCCAGCATGTAGCCCTCCACCCGGCTGTCGAGCTGGCCGCGCCGGATGCGATCGACGGTGGTAACCATGTTACGTATCGGGCCGGTTACATCACGCATCAGACGATAAGCGAACAGCATGGCGAGGCAGAGGCAGAACAGCAGCAGCAGCGTCGCGACAAAAACCTCTTTATACTGCGCCAGCCGGACCGACTGCAGGTCCAGTTCAATGGCGACGTAGCCCAGGGGATTACCGCCGGGTTTGGTCTGTTCATCCGGCTGCTCATCAGCAGAATAGCGTTCAGATATGATAGGCGTGCGCAGCACCAGCAGGTTACCCTGGCGTTCATGCGTGACGCCCTCACGCAGATGCGTCATATCCTCTTTTTGCAGCAGCGCCAGGTTCTGCTTACTGTTCGAGGTGGCGTAAACGCGATTCTGGTTGTCGAAAACCGTAATGGCACGGACAATATCGGAATGACGCCGGTGCAGCAGGCTGACCAGCTCGTGGATCGCATCGCGATCGTGCCAGCTCATCCCATACTCACTGGATACCGCCAGGGGTTCGATAATATTGGCGCCGGCATCGTAGACCTGGCGCTGCAGTTCGTTATAGCGGTGGACGACAAAAAAGGTGCTGAGCAGCAGGCCAATCAGCAGCGTTGGCGCCAGTATTAAAATCATCATCCGCGCCCGCAGGCTGTATTTGGTCATTACGATGCCCTGGCGATTGCCGTTTCCCTGTGCACGCGTCGTGGCGGGCGGCACAACCTGATTAAAAGAGAATACGATTACTATGGCGCAATTTTACGCCGCAAAACAGCGGCCGACGACAAAGCAGCGGATCGCCGTCACTGTTGATGAACTCGATCCGTTCGGACAGGGCGTCGCACGCTATCAGGGAAAAACCCTGTTTGTCAGCGGCGCGCTGCCGGGCGAACAGGCAGAAGTCACGCTGCTGGAAGATAAACGGCAGTTTGCCCGGGGTAAAGCGATAAAGATCGCGCAGCCCAGTCCGCAGCGGGAAATACCGCGTTGCCGCCATTTTGGCGTCTGCGGTGGCTGCCAGCAGCAGCATGCTGCTGTTGCACTGCAGGAGAGCAGCAAGGCGCATGCGCTGAGTCGCCTGCTGAGCCGCGACGCCGCCTCCCCGGTGGCGGTTGAGGAGATTATCCGCGGTGAAAGCTGGGGATATCGGCGTCGCGCCCGGCTTGGGCTGCAGTGGCAGCCGAAGCAGCAGCGGCTGGTGATGGGATTTCGCCAGGCGGCCAGTCATGCGCTGGTGGCGTTGCAGCAGTGCCCTGTTTTGGTGCCCGAACTTGAAGCACTGCTTCAGCCGCTGCACCACTGCCTGAGTGCCCTGCAGGGGGTAAGGCGGCTCGGGCATGTGGAGCTGGTGCTGGCAGACAACGGCCCGCTGATGGTGCTGCGCCATCTCGACGCGCTTTCTGCCCGCGATCGCGCAGACCTGGAACGCTTTTCGCATCAGCACTCGCTTATGCTTTATCTGGCTGACGGCAGCGGCGAGCTGCAGGCGATCAACAGCACTATGCCTTACTACCGCTCGCAGGATTTAACGCTAACCTTTAGTCCACAGGATTTTATTCAGGTTAACGATCGCGTTAATCAGCAGATGGTGGCAACAGCGCTGGCGTGGCTCGATTTGCAACCCGACGACAGCCTGCTGGATCTTTTCTGCGGCATGGGAAATTTCACCCTGCCGGCAGGAAAATTTGTACAAAATGTTGTGGGTGTGGAGGGGGTAGCAGCATTAGTTAAGCAGGCAGAGTATAATGCCGCGCTTAACAATCTAAGCAATGTGCGCTTTTTCCAGCATAATCTGGAAGAAGAGGTTTCGCGTCAGCCGTGGGCGGCGCAGGGATTTAATAAGGTGTTACTGGATCCGGCGCGAGCCGGGGCGGCGGGCGTGATGTCGCATATTGTTAAACTTGCGCCGGAACGCGTGGTCTATGTTTCCTGTAACCCGGTGACGCTTGCACGCGACAGTCAGGTGCTTCTGACTGCGGGCTACCATCTGGAAAGGGTCGCGATGCTGGATATGTTCCCACATACCAGTCATCTCGAATCCATGGTGTTGTTTAGCAAAACATAAGCGGCAGTTATGTCGCTGTGGCAGGAGAGGATATGGTTGCGGTCAGAAGTGCGCATTTAAATACGGCAGGGGAGTTTGCCCTCGATCAGTGGATTGCCAGCCTGACTATTGGTAATCCTCAATCCTGTGAGCGACTGGCAGAGACCTGGCGCTACTGTGAAGCCGAAACGCGCGAGCACCCCGATCAGACTCTGTTGCTGTGGCGCGGTATTGAGATGGTGGAAATTCTCACCATGCTCAGTATGGATTGCGATAGCCTGTGCGCGGCGCTGCTGTTTCCGCTGGCCAATGCAGATGTGGTCAGCGAAGAGAAGCTGGAGCAGGCGTTTGGCAAAGGGATTGTCTCCCTGGTACACGGCGTACGTGATATGGATGCCATTCGCCAGCTGAAAGCGATTCATAATGATTCTATGGCGTCAGCCCAGGTGGATAATGTCCGCCGTATGCTGCTTGCGATGGTGGAGGATTTCCGCTGTGTGGTCATTAAGCTGGCCGAGCGGATTGCGCACCTGCGCGAAATGAAAGATGCGCCAGAAGATGAGCGCGTGCTGGCGGCAAAAGAGAGCACCAACATCTATGCACCGCTGGCTAACCGGCTCGGTATTGGCCAGCTGAAGTGGGAGCTGGAGGATTACTGTTTCCGCTATCTGCACCCGGATGAATATAAGCGCATCGCTAAGCTGCTGCATGAGCGGCGTATCGATCGCGAACAATATATCGATAACTTCGTGACCAACCTGCGCCAGGAGATGCAGAAAGAGGGCGTACGGGCAGAGGTTTACGGGCGGCCGAAACATATCTACAGCATCTGGCGCAAGATGCAGAAGAAGTCACTGGCGTTTGATGAGCTGTTCGACGTGCGCGCGGTGCGTATCGTGGCAGAGCGCCTGCAGGACTGCTATGGCGCACTCGGTACGGTGCATACCCTTTACCGGCATCTGCCCAGCGAATTTGACGATTATGTCGCAAACCCTAAACCCAACGGCTACCAGTCCATTCATACCGTGGTGCTGGGACCACAGGGCAAAACCGTTGAGATCCAGATCCGCACCCGTCAGATGCATGAAGATGCCGAGCTTGGCGTAGCGGCACACTGGAAATATAAAGAGGGGCCGGGCGTCAGCAACTCGCGCGGGGCGGCCGGACACGAAGAGCGTATCGCCTGGCTGCGCAAGCTGATTACCTGGCAGGAAGAGATGGCGGATTCCGGCGAGATGCTGGAAGAAGTGCGCAGTCAGGTGTTCGACGATCGCGTTTATGTCTTTACGCCGAAAGGCGACGTGGTGGATCTGCCCGCCGGCTCCACGCCGCTCGATTTTGCCTATCATATCCACAGCGATATCGGGCACCGCTGTATTGGTGCAAAGATCAGTGGACGCATCGTGCCCTTTACCTATCAGCTGCAGATGGGCGATCAGATTGAGGTCATCACCCAGAAGCAGCCTAATCCCAGCCGCGACTGGCTCAACCCGAACCTGGGCTATATCACCACCAGTCGCGGGCGCTCCAAAGTACACGCCTGGTTCCGCAAACAGGATCGCGATAAAAATATCGTGGCGGGCCGCCAGATCCTCGATAACGAGCTGAGCCAGCTTGATATCAGCATGCGTGAAGCGGAAAAGATCCTGCTGCCGCGTTACAACGTTGGCTCGCAGGATGAGCTGCTGGCAATGATTGGCGGCGGCGATATTCGTCTTAACCAGATGATTAACTTCCTGCAGGCAAAGCTCAATAAGCCGAGCGCCGAAGAGGAAGATCGTGAAGCGCTGCGCCAGCTGACGCAGAAGTCGCATCACGCCTCCAGCGTACGTAAAGAGAGCGGTCGCGTGGTGGTCGAGGGAGTCGGGAACCTGATGCATCACATTGCCCGCTGCTGTCAGCCTATTCCCGGCGACGATATCACCGGCTTTATTACTCAGGGACGCGGCATCTCAATTCACCGTGCCGACTGCGATCAGCTCAGTGAACTGATCTCTCATGCGCCGGAGCGTATCGTTGATGCCGTATGGGGTGAAAGCTACTCCAGCGGCTATTCGCTGGTGGTGCGCGTGACGGCCAACGACCGCAGCGGTCTGCTGCGCGATATCACGACCATACTGGCGAATGAAAAGGTCAATGTACTGGGCGTCTCCAGCCGCAGCGATACCAAAAAACAGCTGGCGACCATTGATATGGATATTGAGATTTATAACCAGCAGGTGCTGGGTCGCGTGCTGGCGCGGCTTAACCAGGTGCCGGATATTATCGACGCCCGTCGTCTGAATTAACGCGCAGCCGGCACTGGCCCGCTGCCCTTCAGGGTCGCCCTTAACGGCGGCCCTTTTTATACTGTTTTTCGAGGATTCTCCATGACAGCCCTGAACCGTCTGCTTACCCTGATGCAAACCCTGCGCGATCCGGTGCGCGGTTGCCCGTGGGATCGCCAGCAGACATTTGCCACTATTGCGCCTTATACGCTGGAAGAGACGTATGAAGTGCTTGATGCTATCCAGCGGAGAGATTTTACCGATCTGCGCGATGAGCTGGGCGACCTGCTGTTTCAGATTGTGTTCTATGCCCGTATGGCAGAAGAAGAAGGGCGTTTTAACTTCGACGATATCTGCAACGCAATCGGCGACAAGCTTGAACGCCGTCATCCGCATATCTTTGGCAGCGCTGAGGCTGAGAGCGCCGAAGAGGTACTGCAGAACTGGGAAGCGATTAAACAGGATGAACGCGCGGCGAAAGCGCAGCACTCGGCGCTGGATGATATTCCGCGCGCGCTGCCGGCGCTGATGCGGGCGCATAAAATCCAGAAGCGCTGCAGCAGCGTGGGTTTTGACTGGGACAGCCTCGGACCGGTGCTGGATAAGGTGCATGAGGAGATTGATGAAGTCATGCATGAAGCGCAGCAGGCCACTGTCGACAGCGACAAGCTGGAGGAGGAGATTGGCGATCTGCTGTTTGCGACGGTAAATCTGTCACGCCATCTCGGCAGTAAAGCGGAAATCGCGCTGCAGAAAGCCAATGACAAATTTGAGCGTCGCTTCCGCCACGTAGAGCAGATTATTACGGCGCAGGGATTGAGTATGCCGGCAGCAACGCTGGAGCAGATGGAAGCGGCATGGCAGCAGGTAAAACTGAGTGAGAACAATCACTAGCCTGTGCAGCGTTATACTGCTGGTTATTCCAGCAGTGCGCATAATTCATCCGCTTGCGCTTACTCGATTCAGCCATCCGGCAACTTTGTGACATGCGTCAACATTTTCTGGCTGACTATCCGTTATGTTAGCCGCTGCACGGCGCGGGAGGATGGTGTGATTCATCAATTGTGGCTGGGGACGACTTCGGGTATACTGCTTTCCCGTCCTGGTTATTCCATCGTCTTTAAACCTAAACTCTCAGGTTCAGCATGACAACGAATTATATTTTTGTGACCGGCGGGGTCGTTTCCTCTCTGGGCAAAGGCATTGCCGCAGCCTCCCTCGCAGCTATCCTCGAAGCACGTGGTCTGAATGTGACCATCATGAAACTCGATCCGTATATTAACGTTGATCCGGGTACCATGAGCCCGACGCAGCATGGTGAAGTATTTGTCACCGATGACGGGGCCGAAACCGATCTGGATTTAGGTCACTACGAGCGTTTCATTCGCACCAAAATGTCGCGTCGTAACAACTTTACTACCGGTCGTATCTACTCAGAAGTGCTGCGCAAAGAGCGTCGCGGTGACTATCTGGGTGCCACGATCCAGGTTATTCCACACATCACCAACGCTATCAAAGAGCGCATCATCGAAGGTGGCGAAGGTCATGATGTCGTGCTGGTTGAGATTGGTGGCACCGTAGGCGATATCGAATCCCTGCCGTTCCTGGAAGCGATTCGCCAGATGGCGGTAGACGTTGGCCGTGAACACACCATGTACATGCACCTGACGCTGGTGCCGTATATGGCCGCAGCGGGTGAGGTAAAAACCAAGCCTACTCAGCACTCAGTCAAAGAGCTGCTGTCGATTGGTATTCAGCCTGATGTACTGATCTGCCGTTCCGATCGCGCGGTACCTGCCAACGAGCGGGCAAAAATTGCGCTGTTCTGTAACGTGCCGGAAAAAGCCGTTATCTCGCTGAAAGATGTCGACTCCATTTATAAAATCCCGGGCCTGCTGAAGTCGCAGGGTCTGGATGACTATATCTGTAAACGCTTTAATCTGAACGCACCGGAAGCTAACCTCGCCGAGTGGGAGCAGGTTATCTATGAAGAAGCGAATCCGGGCGGAGAAGTGACCATCGGTATGGTCGGCAAATATGTTGAGCTGCCGGACGCCTATAAGTCAGTGATTGAAGCGCTCAAGCATGGCGGCCTGAAAAACCGCGTCACCGTGAACATCAAACTGATCGATTCACAGGATGTGGAGACGCGCGGCGTTGAGATCCTGAAAGATCTCGATGCGATTCTCATTCCCGGCGGTTTCGGCTATCGCGGCGTGGAAGGCAAGCTGATGACGGCACAGTACGCGCGTGAAAATAACATTCCGTATCTCGGCATCTGCCTCGGTATGCAGATTGCGCTGATGGAGTTCGCACGTAATGTGGCCGGGATGGAAGGCGCCAACTCCACCGAATTTGTGCCAGACTGTAAATATCCGGTGGTCGCGCTGATCACGGAATGGCGTGATGAACATGGCAACGTTGAGCAGCGTACTGAGCAGAGCGATCTGGGCGGTACTATGCGTCTGGGTAGCCAGCAGTGTCAGCTGACGCCGGAAAGCAAAGTACGCCAGCTCTACGGTTCTGATGTGATTACCGAGCGTCACCGTCACCGTTATGAAGTCAACAATCTGCTGCTGAAGCAGATTGAAGCAGCGGGGCTGCATATTGCGGGCCGTTCCGGCGATGATCAACTGGTTGAGATTATTGAAATCCCGAACCATCCGTGGTTTGTGGCCTGCCAGTTCCATCCGGAGTTCACGTCAACACCACGTGATGGTCATCCGCTGTTTGCCGGCTTTGTGAAAGCCGCGCAGGAGCACCAGAAGCGTTTAGCGAAGTAAGAGTTTACGAACAACGCGCGAACTTTTCGCGCGTTGTTTGTCTTAGGATTGACTAACTTGTACTGAGGAAAATCGAATGTCCAAAATCGTTAAAGTCATTGGTCGCGAAATCATCGACTCCCGTGGCAACCCGACTGTAGAAGCAGAAGTGCATCTGGAAGGCGGTTTCGTTGGTCTGGCGGCAGCTCCATCAGGCGCTTCTACCGGTTCACGTGAAGCACTGGAGCTGCGCGACGGTGATAAGTCTCGCTTCCTGGGCAAAGGCGTAACCAAAGCGGTTGCAGCGGTTAACGGCCCAATCGCTGACGCGGTAAAAGGCAAAGATGCCAAAGACCAGGCGAACATCGATAAGATCATGATCGAGCTGGACGGTACTGATAACAAATCCAACTTCGGTGCAAACGCCATCCTGGCTGTTTCTCTGGCCGCAGCGAAAGCTGCTGCAGCATCAAAAGGCCTGCCGCTTTACGCACACATTGCTGAGCTGAACGGCACCCCAGGCAAATACTCTATGCCGCTGCCAATGATGAACATCATCAACGGCGGTGAGCACGCGGATAACAACGTGGATATCCAGGAGTTCATGATCCAGCCGGTGGGCGCGAAAAATATCAAAGAAGCCATCCGTATGGGTTCTGAAGTCTTTCACAACCTGGCTAAAGTGCTGAAAGCCAAAGGCATGAGCACTGCAGTCGGTGATGAAGGTGGCTATGCGCCTAACCTCGGCTCCAACGCTGAAGCGCTGGCGGTTATCGCTGAAGCGGTAAAAGCAGCGGGCTATGAGCTGGGCAAAGATATCACCCTGGCGATGGACTGTGCCGCGTCTGAATTCTATAAAGATGGCAAATATGTTCTGGCTGGCGAAGGCAACAAAGCGTTCTCTTCTGAAGAGTTCACTCACTTCCTGGAAGATCTGACCAAACAGTACCCAATCGTTTCTATCGAAGATGGCCTGGATGAATCTGACTGGAACGGCTTCGCTTACCAGACCAAAGTGCTGGGCGACAAAATCCAGCTAGTAGGCGACGATCTGTTTGTCACCAATACCAAAATCCTGAAGGAAGGTATTGATAAAGGCATCGCGAACTCTATCCTGATCAAATTCAACCAGATCGGCTCTCTGACCGAAACGCTGGCTGCGATCAAGATGGCGAAAGATGCAGGCTACACGGCCGTTATTTCTCACCGTTCAGGCGAGACAGAAGATGCCACTATCGCTGACCTGGCGGTAGGTACGGCAGCGGGCCAGATCAAAACCGGTTCCATGAGCCGTTCTGACCGTGTTGCTAAGTACAACCAGCTGATCCGTATTGAAGAAGCGCTGGGCGAAAAAGCACCGTTCAATGGTCTGAAAGAAGTGAAAGGCCAGGCGTAATCGCCTGCAGGTGCTGCTCCGTGCAGCACGCTTTGCCTGAAAGCCCCGCTATAAGCGGGGCTTTTTGTTTTTCAGGGCACAAAGCGGCTGTGAAGCTGCAGTAAAAATCTGCCATAATCTGCGCCCCGAATGAGAGACGTGAGTGAAAAATGTTCTACCCGATTAACGAAATGTTCCAGACGCTGCAGGGCGAAGGGTTTTATACCGGCGTGCCGGCCATCTTTATCCGCTTACAGGGATGTCCGGTGGGATGCAGCTGGTGTGATACCAAACATACCTGGGAGAAGCGCGCGGATCGGGAGACCTCACTGGGTGATATTCTGGTCAAAACCGTGGAGAGCGATGCCTGGGGAAGTGCAGACGCGGCCACGCTGATTGACACTATTGCCCAACAGGCCTGGAGCGCACGCCACGTGGTGATCACCGGCGGCGAGCCGGCAATTTTTGACCTGCGCCCGCTGACGGAGGGACTGGAAGCGCACGGGTTCCAGTGTCAGATCGAGACCAGCGGCACCCATGAGGTGCACTGCTCTGCGGCGACCTGGGTCACGGTATCACCAAAGGTGAATATGCGCGGTGGCTACGATGTGCTGCTGCAGGCGCTGACGCGCGCAGATGAGATCAAGCATCCGGTGGCGCGCGAGCGTGACGTGGAGGCGCTTGATGAGCTGCTGGCAGAGCTGCATGATGATAAACCGCGTATTGTGGCGCTGCAGCCGATCAGCCGCGGTGATGCCGCGACCCGGCTCTGTATTGAAACCTGCATCGCCCGTAACTGGCGGCTCTCCATGCAGACGCACAAGTACCTGAATATTGCCTGATTCACAGCAGGGGCGCATCAATGCGCCCCCTACGCACATATCCGTAGGGGCGCCATTTATGGCGCCCGGATAGAAATCGCACATCGGCCAGGGACGCATTAATGCGTCCCCTACGCACATACCGGTAGGAGCGCGCCCGGGCCAGCTACTGCTTCGCGTTATAGGCGTCAAACGCCTGCTTGATCTCCGCCCTGGCTTTAGCCGCATCCTCAAAACCGTTCAGTTCGACCTTTTTACGGCCATCCGGTAACTGTTTATACACCCGGAAAAAAGCCTCCAGCCGCTGCTGCTCAATGCGAGGCAGATCGCTTATCTCTTTAATATCATCATAGGTCGGATCGATTTTACTGGCGGGTACGGCGACAATTTTGTCATCCACTTCACCGCCATCAATCATTTTCAGCACGCCAATCGCACGCAGCTTAATCAGCGTGCCGGGCTGTAACGGCGCACGGGTGTAAAAAATCACATCCAGCGGATCGTTATCACCGCCCAGTGACTGAGTCAGGGAACCATAGTTAGCCGGATACGCGACCGGCATCGACTGAAAGCGGTCAGCCACAATAAACCCGGTTTTCGCATCAGTTTCATATTTGATCGTTCCGCCTGCCGGAATTTCTGTCACCGCGTAAAACTCTTCCGGCATCTTCTCCGGCTGGGGAAAATCGAGCACGTTTTGCGCCTGAACGGCAGCAGAAGCAGAGATAAAAAAAGCAAGCAGGGAAAGGTGTTTCACAAGGTTCATTGTTGATTCTCTTGAGTTTTAACAGAGGAGACAACAACGTAGAGGGGGATTGTTACAAAGAGATGAATCAGCAGTAATAGGCGATCCGGAGATGCATTCAGGTCTGACAGCGGTTCAGATGCGGACCCGTGATCCCACGTTGCAGGAAGGCAGCAACCGCGTTCCTCCTCAGGCGCTTACATGAGTAAGTGACGGGGGTGGACAAGGGCAGCCAGCGCACCTGCAGCGTGGAAAACGCCGGTCCGGTCAGCCGCGGTAAACGCAGCCAGCAGTACACGTCTCTTTGATCATGACCGCGCTTAGCACCGGCAGCACCGGCTTAAGCTCATCCCAGATCCACTTCGCCAGCACTTCACTGGTGGGATTTTCCAGACCCGGAATATCGTTCAGATAGTGATGATCCAGTCGCTCATAGAGCGGACTGAAAATCGCTTTCAGTTCAGCAAAATCCATAACCCAGCCGGTATACGCATCCACTTCACCGGTTATTTCCAGTCGCACCAGAAAGGAGTGGCCGTGCAGACGACCGCATTTGTGCCCTTCAGGCACGTGAGGTAAGCGGTGAGCCGCTTCAAACTGGAACTCTTTAAACAGCGTGGTAGACATAATGACTCTCAAACGAAAAAACCGCTGAAGTCTACCTCAAAAGCAGATTTTTCGCACCCGCCGGGGCGCAAAAGCGCATTTAACGCTATCCGGCAGGGTACCTGAAGATAAAATCCATATTTAACAAAGGGATAATTTACCACTTTTGGCGGTTACTGATACCCGAAAAACCGCTTAGTCATTTTGGTTATTTATTATGTCGAACCCTTATTTAATCGTTAATATACAGCTCGGTAACCTACCTCCTCTTCCACCGCTTCTCGGTCCGGACTTCTGACACTGGAATTTTTAACGCGATGACGACTCAGGCACCCCCAGGCTCCATGCTGCCGCTCTCTCCGGAGCAACTTGCGCGCTTACAGGCGGCGACCACGGAATTCAATACGACTCAGCTGGCCTGGCTTTCGGGCTACTTCTGGGGCATGGTCAACCAGACGCCCGGTGCGGTTGCAGCACCTGCTGCTCCGCCAGCGGAAACCCCGGGCGTGACGCTGATTTCAGCTTCGCAAACCGGCAATGCGCGTCGCCTGGCAGAACAGCTGCGTGACGACCTGCTGGCAGCGAAGCTGAATGTCAATCTGGTTAACGCCGGTGACTATAAGTTCAAGCAGATTGGCCAGGAAAAGCTGCTGGTTATCGTCACCTCGACGCAGGGCGAAGGTGAGCCGCCGGAAGAGGCGGTCGCGCTGCATAAATTCCTGCTGTCGAAGAAAGCACCGAAAATGGACGGCGCGGCCTTTGCCGTGTTTGGTCTCGGCGACACCTCTTACGAGTTTTTCAGCCAGGCGGGTAAAGATTTCGACAGCCGTCTGGCAGAGCTGGGTGCAGAGCGCCTGCTGGATCGCGTTGATGCCGACGTTGAATACAGCGAGCTGGCCAGCGCCTGGCGCCTGCAGCTGACCGATCTGCTGAAAGCGCGCGTGCCGGTCGCACCTGCGGCGCAGATTGCGGCCAGCAGCACCGGCAATGTTAACCTGGTTGACAGCAGCCCTTACACGAAAGAGCTGCCGCTGACCGCCAGCTTTGCGCTGAATCAGAAAATCACCGGCCGCCTCTCTGATAAAGATGTGCGCCATATTGAAATCGACCTCGGTGACTCCGGCCTGCGCTATCAGCCGGGCGACGCGCTGGGCGTCTGGTATGAGAATGATGCTGAGCTGGTGCAGGAGCTGCTGCAGCTGGTGTGGCTGAAAGGCGATGAGCAGGTAACGGTACAGGGCAAAGCGCTGCCGCTGACTGAAGCGCTGCAGACGCAGTTTGAACTCACGGTCAACACGCCGCAGATAGTGGAGCGCTACGCCGCGCTGTCGCGCAATGAGGCGCTGCTGGCGCTGGCAGAAGATAAGCAGAAGCTGCAGAGCTATGCCCAGAGCTTCCCGATTGTGGATATGGTGCGCCAGGCGCCCACTGAACTGAATGCCGAGCAGCTGACGGGCTTACTGCGTCCGCTGACGCCGCGCCTTTACTCAATTGCGTCTTCCCAGGCGGAGAACGACACCGAGGTGCATATCACTGTGGGGGCGGTGCGGTATGAGATCGATGGCCGTCAGCGCGGTGGCGGCGCCTCAACCTGGCTCGCCGATCGGCTGGAAGAAGAGGGCGCCATCCGCGTCTTCATTGAACATAATGACAATTTCCGCCTGCCGGCTAATCCGGATGCACCAGTGATCATGATTGGTCCGGGCACCGGTATTGCGCCGTTCCGCGCGTTTATGCAGCAGCGTGATAATGACGGTGCCGGCGGTAAAAACTGGCTGTTTTTCGGCAACCCGCACTTTACCGAAGATTTTCTCTATCAGGTAGAGTGGCAGAAGTATGTTAAGCAGGGGCTGCTGACCCATATCGATCTCGCCTGGTCACGCGATCAGGCTGAGAAAGTCTATGTACAGGATAAAATCCGGGCGAAAGGCGCAGAGGTCTGGCGCTGGATCGAAGAGGGCGCTCACCTTTACGTTTGTGGCGATGCGAATCGCATGGCGAAAGATGTGGAGCAGGCATTACTGGATGTGGTGGTCGAACACGGCGGCATGGATCGTGAAACGGCTGATGAATTTTTGAGTGAGCTGCGCATTGAGCGCCGTTATCAGCGAGACGTTTACTAATGAGCGAAAAACACCCTGGACCGCTGGTGGTTGAAGGTAAACTTTCTGACGCCGAGCGTCTGAAAAAAGAGAGCAACTATCTGCGTGGTACCATCTTAGACGATCTCGACGATGGCCTGACCGGTGGATTCACCGGCGATAACTTCCTGCTGATCCGCTTTCACGGCATGTATCAGCAGGACGATCGCGATATTCGCGCCGAGCGAGCTGAGCAGAAGCTGGAGCCGCGTCACGCCATGATGCTGCGCTGCCGTCTGCCGGGCGGCATCATTACCCCGACGCAGTGGCTGGCGATTGATAAGTTTGCGGCTGAAAAAACGCTCTATGGCAGCATCCGCCTGACGAACCGGCAGACGTTCCAGTTTCACGGTATTCTGAAAAAGAATGTGAAACCCACGCATCAGATGCTGCATGAAGTGGGACTCGACGCGCTGGCGACCGCCAATGATGTCAACCGCAACGTACTCTGCACCTCAAACCCGGTGGAGTCAGAGCTGCATCAGGAGGCTTACGAGTGGGCGAAAAAACTCTCTGAGCACCTGCTGCCGCAGACCCGCGCCTATGCGGAAATCTGGTGGGATAAGGAAAAAGTTGCGACCACAGATAAAGAGCCGATTCTTGGCGAAACCTATCTGCCGCGTAAGTTTAAAACCACCGTGGTGGTACCGCCGCACAATGATGTTGATCTGCATGCCAACGATCTTAACTTTATTGCCATCGCCGAGCACGGCAAGCTGGTCGGTTTTAATGTGCTGGTGGGTGGCGGTCTCTCTATCGAACATGGCAATAAAGCGACGTACGCCCGTACCGCCAGTGAGTTTGGTTTCCTGCCGGTAGAGAAGATCCTGGATGTGGCGGCGGCAGTCGTCACTACGCAGCGCGACTGGGGTAACCGTACCGATCGTAAAAACGCTAAAACCAAATACACCCTTGAGCGGGTGGGCGTTGAGACGTTCAAAGCGGAAGTGGAAAAGCGTGCCGGTCTGACTTTTGCGCCGGCGCGTCCGTACGAATTTACCACGCGCGGCGATCGTATCGGCTGGGTTAAAGGCATCGATAACAAGTGGCACCTGACGCTGTTTATCGAAAATGGCCGCCTGCTTGATTATCCGGGCCGTCCGCTGAAAAGCGGCATCGCCGAAATCGCCAGAGTACACCAGGGGGATTTCCGTCTCACCGCTAATCAGAACCTGATTGTGGCCGGTGTGCCGGAAGCGCAGAAAGCGCAGATTGAAGCGATTGCCCGCGAGCACGGACTGATGGAAAGCGTGACCCCGCAGCGTGAAAACTCGATGGCCTGCGTAGCGTTTCCGACCTGTCCGCTGGCGATGGCAGAAGCAGAGCGTTTCCTGCCGTCCTTTGTCACCAAAGTTGAAGAGATTATGCATCGTCACGGCGTGGGCGAAGAGCATATCGTATTGCGCGTAACCGGCTGTCCGAACGGCTGCGGTCGTGCGCTGCTGGCAGAGCTGGGGCTGGTTGGCAAAGCGCCAGGCCGCTACAACCTGCATCTCGGCGGTAACCGGGTGGGTACGCGCATTCCGCGTATGTACCGTGAAAATATCACCGAGAGCGAAATTCTTGCCACGATTGATGAACTGGTGGCGCGCTGGGCAAATGAGCGCGAGGCTGGCGAAGGTTTTGGTGACTTCACGATCCGCACCGGTATCGTTAAAGCGGTGACGGATCCGGCTCGTGATTTCTGGGACGCGGAGGCTGTATGACCCTGCCCGATCTCGCCGTACTGAACAGCGGCAGCAAAGTTGATCGTATTATGGCGCTGGCTGAGAGCAATGTGCAGCTGGAGAAACTCTCTGCTGAAGCGCGCGTCAGCTGGGCGCTGGAACAGCTGCCGGGAGCATTTGTGCTCTCCTCCAGTTTTGGTATCCAGGCGGCGGTGCTGCTGCATATGGTCACGCAGCAGCGGCCGGATATTCCGGTGATCCTCACCGACACCGGCTATCTGTTCCCGGAAACCTATCGCTTTATCGATGAGTTAACGGCAAAGCTAAACCTTAACCTGCAGATTTTCCGCGCGGAGACCTCGCCTGCATGGCAGGAAGCGCGCTACGGCAAACTGTGGGAGCAGGGCGTGGACGGCATTGAGCAGTATAACCAGCTCAATAAAGTGGAACCGATGAACCGGGCGCTGAGCACGCTGGGCGCGCAGACCTGGTTTGCCGGACTGCGGCGCGACCAGTCAGGCAGCCGGGCCAGTCTGCCGGTGCTGGCGGTCCAGCGCGGTGTCTTTAAGATCCTGCCTATTATCGACTGGGATAACCGTCAGGTGCATCAGTACCTGAAAGAGCATGGTCTGAGCTATCACCCGCTGCGGGATGAGGGCTATCTCTCAGTAGGGGACACCCATACCACACGTAAATGGGAGCCGGGCATGGCTGAAGAGGAGACGCGCTTCTTTGGCCTCAAGCGCGAGTGCGGTCTGCACGAAGGCTAACCCCAATCCACAGGGCGAATTTTCGCCCTGTTTTTTTATTCCTCTCTGGCCCACCTCTGCTAATTCCTAAAGTGATCCCCGTCTGGCTGCGGTCAGAATCGTGCTGCCTGAAAAAAGCGTTATAAAATCAGTTCTTAAGCAGAAAAACGCATCAGCTTTGCCACCGCTATATTCCATTTGGTAACTACTCATGCGAAATCGTAATTTCATCTGGCGGAATAGCGCGACGTATAGTCGCGATAACTTATTGTAAAACTAGCAAGGTTATCGTGGATTATCTGCCCCTCTTTGCCGATCTCAGACAGCGTCCGGTGCTGGTCGTCGGCGGTGGTGAAATCGCTGCCCGTAAAATTGAACTGCTGCGCCGGGCTGGCGCACGCATCCTGGTGGCCGCCCGCGAGCTGGGGCATGAACTGCAGGCGCTGGAGGCAGAGCAGGCCGTTGAGTGGATAGCCCGCAGTTTTGAGCCGTCTCAGCTTGACGGCGTGTTTCTGGTGATTGCCGCTACCGATGATAACGCGCTTAATTCGCAGGTATTTGACGCCGCCAATGCGCGGCACAAGCTGGTTAACGTAGTGGATGACCAGCCTAAATGCAGCTTTATCTTCCCTTCTATTGTTGATCGCTCACCGCTGGTCGTTGCGATCTCATCCAGCGGCACCGCGCCGGTGCTGGCGCGGCTGCTGCGGGAAAAAATCGAAGCGCTGCTGCCGGCAAACCTGGGCCAGATGGCCGCACTGGCAGGAGAGTGGCGCGACAAAGTCAAACAGCGCTATCGCAAAATGTCCGATCGCCGCCGTTTCTGGGAGCGCGCCTTTAATGGTCTGTTTGCCAGTCAGATGGCGGCAGGCAATGTCAGCGCAGCGCGCCAGACGCTTGATCGTGAGCTGGAACACATCAGCGATAACCAGGGTGAAATTGCGCTGGTTGGCGCAGGGCCTGGCGACAGCGGCCTGCTGACGCTGCGCGGCCTGCAGGTGATGCAGCTGGCGGATGTGGTGCTGTATGACCATCTGGTCAGCGATGAGGTGCTGGATCTGGTGCGGCGCGATGCCGATCGCATCTGCGTCGGAAAACGCGCCGGTGCCCATTCGGTGCCGCAGGAAGAGACCAACCAGCTGCTGGTATCGCTGGCGCTGCAGGGCAAGCGCGTGGTGCGGCTGAAAGGCGGCGACCCCTTTATCTTTGGCCGCGGCGGTGAAGAGCTGCAGGCGGCGAAAGCGGCAGGCATTCCGTTCCAGGTGGTGCCAGGCATTACCGCTGCCGCAGGCGCGACCGCCTACGCAGGCATCCCGCTGACGCACCGCGATCATGCCCAGAGTGTGATGTTTATTACCGGTCACTGCCGCGCCGACGGCGATGGCATTGACTGGCCATCACTGGCGCGTGCGCGCCAGACGCTGGCTATCTATATGGGCACCGTCAAAGCAGCAGAGATTGCCGCCGGACTGATTGACCACGGCCGCGATCCGCTAACGCCCGTGGCGGTAATCGGGCGCGGCACGCGTCAGGATCAGCAGGTGCTGACCGGAACCCTGAATCAACTTGAGGTGCTGGCAGCCGCCGCGCCGACGCCTGCGCTGTTAGTGATTGGCGAAGTGGTGAACTTGCACGGGCAATTAGCCTGGTTTCAACATTCTGCACAGCAGGGGGCTCGCGAGTCCGCCGTTGTCAATTTGGCTTGAGGAAAAACTATGGACCAAAATCGTCTTACTCATCTGCGTCAGCTGGAAGCAGAGAGTATCCATATCATCCGCGAGGTGGCGGCCGAGTTCAGCAATCCGGTGATGATGTACTCCATCGGTAAAGACTCTTCGGTGATGCTCCACCTGGCGCGTAAAGCATTCTTCCCGGGAACGCTGCCGTTTCCTCTGCTGCATGTTGATACCGGCTGGAAATTCCGCGAAATGTATGAGTTCCGCGATCGCACGGTGAAAAACATGGGTGCCGAGCTGCTGGTGCACCGTAATCCGGAAGGCGTGGCGATGGGGATTAACCCGTTTGTCCACGGCAGCGCCAAACACACCGATATTATGAAGACGGAAGGACTGAAGCAGGCGCTGAACAAGTACGGTTTTGATGCCGCCTTTGGTGGCGCGCGTCGTGATGAAGAGAAGTCGCGTGCGAAAGAGCGCATCTACTCTTTCCGCGACCGTTTTCATCGCTGGGATCCTAAAAATCAGCGCCCTGAGCTGTGGCACAACTACAACGGTCAGATCAACAAGGGCGAAAGCATTCGCGTATTCCCGCTCTCTAACTGGACCGAACTCGATATCTGGCAGTATATCTTCCTGGAAAACATCGACATCGTGCCGCTCTACCTTGCTGCGCCGCGCCCGGTTCTGGAGCGCGACGGCATGCTGATGATGATTGATGACGATCGTATCGATCTGCAGCCAGGCGAAGAGATCATCGAGCGCATGGTGCGTTTCCGTACGCTGGGCTGCTGGCCGCTGACCGGCGCTGTAGAGTCTGAAGCGCAGACGCTGCCGGAGATTATCGAAGAGATGCTGGTCTCCACCACCAGCGAACGACAGGGACGTATGATTGACCGCGACCAGGCGGGATCGATGGAACTGAAAAAACGCCAGGGTTATTTCTAAGGAGACGCAGATGAATACCGTTATTGCACAACAGATTGCCGAGCAGGGTGGCGTAGAAGCCTGGCTGACGGCGCAACAACATAAGAGCCTGCTGCGTTTCCTGACCTGCGGCAGCGTTGATGACGGCAAGAGCACCCTGATTGGCCGCCTGCTGCACGACACGCGACAGATTTATGAAGATCAGCTCTCTTCCCTGCATAACGACAGCAAACGGCACGGTACCCAGGGTGAAAAACTCGATCTGGCGCTGCTGGTCGATGGCCTGCAGGCGGAACGCGAGCAGGGCATTACTATCGATGTCGCTTATCGCTACTTCTCGACGGAAAAACGCAAATTTATTATTGCGGATACCCCGGGACACGAGCAGTACACCCGTAATATGGCCACCGGCGCCTCAACCTGCGATCTGGCTATTCTGCTGATCGACGCGCGCAAAGGCGTGCTGGATCAGACCCGGCGCCACAGCTTTATCTCTACGCTGCTGGGCATCAAACATCTGGTGGTGGCGATCAACAAAATGGATCTGGTGGAGTATCGCCAGGAGACATTTGAGCAGATCAAACAGGATTATCTCGACTTCGCGGCTCAGCTGCCGGGCGATCTGGATATTCGCTTTGTGCCGATGTCCGCGCTGGAAGGGGACAATGTCGCCACCCCGAGTACCACCATGCCGTGGTACAGCGGTCCGACGCTGCTGGACGTGCTGGAAACGGTTGAACTGAAGCGCGTGGTCGATCACCAGCCAATGCGTTTCCCGGTACAGTACGTTAATCGCCCTAATCTCGACTTCCGCGGCTACGCCGGGACGCTGGCGTCCGGTACCGTGCGACCGGGACAGCGGGTAAAAGTACTGCCTTCTGGCGTGGAGTCCACTATCGCCCGCATCGTGACCTTTGACGGCGATCTGCCGGAAGCGGCAGCGGGGGAGGCGATTACCCTGGTGCTGAACGATGAGATCGATATCAGCCGGGGCGACCTGCTGGTTGCTGCCGATGCCGATCTGCAGGCGGTACAGTCCGCTACGGTTGACGTGGTCTGGATGGCGGAGCAGCCGCTGCAGCCAGGGCAGAGCTATGAAATTAAAATTGCCGGTAAAAAAGCGCGTGGGCGGGTGGAAAAAATTCTGCATCAGGTGGAGATCAACACCCTGGCAACGCACACCGTTGACAGCCTGCCGCTGAACGGTATCGGGCTGGTGGAGATCACTTTTGATGAGCCGATGGTGCTGGATCCTTATCAGCAAAACCCGGTGACCGGCGGCATGATCTTTATTGACCGCCTGAGCAACGTCACCGTAGGCGCTGGTATGATCAATCAGCCGCAGAGCGCTGCACCTGCTACAGCGGGTACCTATAGCGCCTTTGAACTGGAGCTGAATGCGCTGGTACGTCGCCACTTCCCGCACTGGAACGCACGCGATCTGCTGGGCGGTGCGTAATGGCGCAGCATGATGAAAACGTGGTGTGGCACGACCATCCGGTCACCCGGACGGCGCGTGAGCAGCAGCATGGTCATCAGGGTGTCGTACTGTGGTTTACCGGGCTGTCCGGCTCGGGTAAATCCACCGTAGCGGGTGCGCTGGAGCAGGCGCTGCATCAGCTTGGCGTCAGCACTTATCTGCTGGACGGTGACAACGTGCGACACGGCCTGTGCCGCGACCTGGGTTTCAGTGATGACGATCGCCGGGAGAATATCCGGCGCGTGGGTGAGGTTGCCAGGCTGATGGTCGATGCCGGGCTGGTGGTACTGACCGCGTTCATCTCGCCGCACCGCGCTGAACGGCAGATGGTGCGCGATCTGCTGGGCGAGGGCGAGTTCATTGAGGTCTTTGTCGATACGCCGCTGGCGGTATGCGAAGCGCGCGATCCGAAAGGATTGTATAAAAAAGCGCGCGCCGGCGAACTGCGCAATTTCACCGGTATCGACAGCGCCTATGAGGCGCCAGAGGCCGCTGATATCACGCTGGATGGCGAACAATTGGTTACAAAACTCGCGGCCCAATTGTTAGACCTGCTGCGCCGCCGCGATATCATCAGATCCTGAACCGACGCGGCAAACGCCTTCACCGGGTTTGCCGCATTTTAGCGTCAACAGGATCTCTATGCAGAACGTCACTCCCATGCTCGCACGCAAAGACGACAGCTTGCCTGAAGAGCCGCGCTCTTCGTTACCCGGCGGCGTCATTGGCTTTTTCGCCTACTGGTGTGCGCTGGCAATCCCCTTTCTGCTCTACGGCTCTAATACGCTGTTCTTTTTTCTCTATACCTGGCCTTTTTTCCTCGCGCTGCTGCCGGTATCGGTGCTGGCCGGCATTGTGCTGAGCCTGATGATGCGCGGGCACCTGTTCTGGTGCGCCGTTGCGACTGGCCTGCTGGTCATCTGCCTGTTCTGGCTGCTGTTCTCTTATCTGTCCGGCTGGTAAGCGCAGAGATGTGCAAACGCATCGGCTGGTTACAAAAGTTTGCCTGCTGTTTTCCGCGTCCGCCTGCTATAAATGATCCGGATAAATCTGCTTACGCGCCATTTTCGCTGCCGCAGTGGAGTCCGGACTCAAGTTATGGGATGATTGGGCCGTTTTTCAGGGGGCGGGGATGGGAAAACTGACGTTACTGCTGCTCGCGCTACTGGGATGGTTGCAATATTCCCTGTGGCTGGGCAAGAACGGTATCCATGATTACACACGCGTCAGCGAAGACGTGGTGTCACAACAGGCGAATAACGCCAAACTCAAAGCGCGAAACGATCAGCTGTTTGCCGAAATTGACGATCTCAATGGCGGTTCAGAAGCGATTGAAGAACGCGCACGCAGCGAGCTGGGTATGATTAAACCCGGCGAGACTTTCTATCGCCTGGTGGCAGACCAGAACAAACGTAATGCGCAGCAATCTGCGCAAAATCAGCAACGATAACAACATGACTCACCACTCTCACGCTGCGGATGTGATTGCCGTCGTGCCGGCTGCCGGTGTCGGCAGCCGCATGCAGGCGGCGTTTCCCAAGCAATATCTCACTATTGGTACCATGACGCTGCTTGAACACAGCGTGGCGCGCCTGCTGGCTAACGCCGCGGTGCAGCAGGTTATTGTCGCCGTCAGTGCTGACGACGGCTGGTTTGATTCGCTGCCGCTGGCGCACGATCCGCGCGTGGTGCGGGTTACCGGCGGCGCAACCCGCGCCGAGTCGGTGCTGGCAGGCCTGCAGCACATCAAAGAGAGCGCGTGGGTGCTGGTGCACGACGCCGCGCGCCCGTGCCTCCATGCTGACGACCTGGCACGGCTGCTGGCCGCGCGGGATCACACTCAAACCGGCGCCATTCTGGCCGCACCGGTACGCGATACCATGAAGCGCGCTGAGCCGGGCCAAACCGCGGTGGCGCATACCGTTGAACGTGACGATCTCTGGCATGCGCTGACGCCACAGTTTTTCCCGCATACGCTGCTGACTGCCTGTCTGAGCCGGGCGCTCAGCGAAGGTGCCACCATTACTGATGAGGCGTCAGCGCTGGAGTATTGCGGCTATCATCCGCAGCTGATCAGCGGGCGCAGCGACAACATCAAGGTCACGCGACCGGAAGATCTGGCGCTGGCGGCCTTTTACCTTACTCAGATTCAACGACAGGAGAACGCATGATGCGTATCGGTCACGGCTTCGACGTTCACGCTTTTGGCGGTGAAGGTCCCCTGGTGATTGGCGGGGTGCGTATCCCGTTTGAGCACGGTTTTATCGCCCACTCCGACGGTGACGTTGCGCTGCATGCGCTGACCGATGCCCTGCTGGGCGCGGTAGCGATGGGCGATATTGGCAAGCTCTTTCCGGATACCGATCCGGCGTTTAAAGGGGCGGACAGCCGCGGGCTGCTGCGTGAGGCGTGGCGCCGTATTCAGGCAAAAGGCTACGCCATTGGCAACGTTGACGTCACGATTATCGCGCAGGCGCCTAAAATGCTGCCGCACGTGCCGCAGATGCGTGTCAATATCGCCGAAGATTTGGGCTGCCACATGGATGCGGTGAACGTGAAAGCCACCACCACCGAAAAGCTGGGCTTTACCGGACGCGGTGAAGGTATCGCCTGCGAGGCAGTGGCACTGCTGGTGAAGGCTGACGCATGAGTGAGCTGCACTATCTGCACGGCGTGCCCGCTGCTACTGGCATCATTAAAGCGCGTCCGGATGATTTTGTGGTGATCGAAGATCTCGGTTATCCCTATGACGGTGACGGCGAGCAGCTGCTGGTGCGCATCCGTAAAACCGGCTGCAACACGCGGTTTGTTGCTGAAGCCCTGGCAAAGTATCTGGGGGTGCCGGCGCGCGACCTGAGCTATGCCGGCATGAAAGACCGCCACGCCGTGACTGAACAGACGCTCTGTTTTCGCCTGCCGGGTAATGCAATGCCGGTCATGAGCGGCTTTCACCTTGAAGGGGTTGAGATCCTGCAGGTGATCCGGCACAGGCGTAAGCTGCGGACCGGCGCGCTGGCAGGAAATGCCTTTCGTCTGGTGATCCGCGACGTGTCTGACCGTGCAGACGTTGACGCACGCCTGCAGCAGATCCAGACGCAGGGCGTGCCCAACTATTTTGGCGAGCAGCGCTTTGGCCGCGGCGGTAATAATCTTCAGCAAGCGCAGCGCTGGGCAGAAGAGCAGTTTCATCCGCGCGATCGCAACATGAAAAGTCTGCTGCTGTCAGCCGCGCGCAGCTATCTGTTTAATCAGGTAACCAGCGCGCGTCTGCAGCGCGACGGTTCGCTGCAGCAGGTGCAGGCAGGCGATGCATTGCAGCTCGCCGGATGCGGCAGCTGGTTTGTGGCTGCCGCCGATGAGCTGCCGGTGCTGCAGCAGCGCGTGGCCGCGCATGAGCTGCGCATCACGGCACCGCTGGCGGGACGGGGTGAAGCGGGCACACAAGGTGAAGTCGCCTCATTTGAGCAGCAGCAGCTGGCGCAATCGCCAGCCCTGCTGACGCTGCTGACGCGTGAACGGGTTGATGCCGCCCGCCGCGCCATGCTGGTAGTGCCAGACAATCTGCAGTGGCAGTGGCAGGATGACGCCACGCTGGCGCTGCAGTTCTGGCTGCCCGCCGGCAGCTTCGCTACCAGCCTGGTGCGCGAGCTGCTGAGCAACGGCGCTGCGGCACCGCTCGGCGACGAGTAGTGCTGGTTCCCTTGCGCTGACCTCCGGCGCATTATTCCACCCGGCCGCTGGCCGGGTTCTGACCACTGCACTGACAAACCCTCTCTGTATCGCGATTTACGTCTACCACTTCCTGCGCCTCATCGCTAGAATGCACCTATCCCTGTCTCACCGGCCACTGGCGTAGTTGCGCCCGATTTTTCGCACCGCCGGCACAGGCTGGCGGGGACCGGTTAATGAACAAAGGTCAGAAACAGATGCGGATATTGCTCAGTAACGATGATGGAATCCATGCGCCTGGCATTCAGACGCTGGCGCATGCGCTGCGGGAATTTGCTGAGGTCCAGGTGGTGGCACCTGACCGCAACCGCAGCGGCGCCTCTAATTCGCTGACGCTGGAAACGCCGCTGCGTACCTTTACGCATGCCAGCGGCGATATCGCTGTACAGATGGGCACGCCCACCGATTGCGTCTTTCTTGGCGTGAATAAGCTGATGCAGCCGCGTCCCGACATTGTGGTTTCAGGCATCAATGCCGGCCCCAATCTGGGCGATGATGTCATCTATTCCGGTACCGTCGCGGCTGCGATGGAGGGCCGGCATCTCGGCCTGCCGGCGCTTGCGGTGTCGCTGAATGGCCATACGCATTATGACACTGCTGCAGCCGTAACCTGTGTGCTGCTGCGCGCGCTCTCCCGGGCACCGCTGCGCACCGGACGCATCCTCAATATTAATGTGCCCGATTTACCGCTGGCGCAGATTAAAGGCTTTCGCGTTACGCGCTGCGGCAGCCGCCACCCGGCGGATCAGGTGATTTGCACTGAAGATCCACGCGGCCAGCCGCTCTACTGGATCGGTCCACCTGGTGACCAGCTTGATGCCGGACCTGACACCGATTTTGCTGCCGTTGACGCCGGCTATGTTTCGCTGACGGCGCTGCATGTCGATCTCACCGCCCACCCCGCGCAGAGCGTTCTGCAGGACTGGCTGCTGCAGGCAGAGGTCTCACTGGCATGATAAACCGGCGCATCGACACGCTGTTAGCCCAGCTGCGGGCGCAGGGCATTACTGATGAGCGTCTGCTGCAGGCGATTGCCGATGTACCGCGGGAGCGCTTTGTAGATGAAGCCTTTGAGCACAAGGCGTGGGACAACACGGCACTCCCCATCGGCAGCGGACAGACCATTTCTCAGCCCTATATGGTGGCGCGTATGACCGCGCTGCTGGAGCTGGACCCGCACTCACGCGTGCTGGAAATTGGTACCGGCTCCGGCTATCAGACCGCGATTCTCGCGCACCTGGTCGATCACGTCTGCTCCGTTGAGCGCATCAAAGGGCTGCAGTGGCAGGCTAAGCGCCGTCTGAAACAGCTCGACCTGCACAACATCTCTACCCGGCACGGCGACGGCTGGCTCGGCTGGCCCGCGCGCGGGCCGTTTGATGCCATCATTGTTACCGCGGCACCGCCTGAAATTCCGACTGCGCTGATAGCACAACTCGGGGAAGGCGGCAGAATGGTGCTGCCGGTGGGGGAGGACCATCAGGTGCTTAAGCGTCTGCGCCGCCGAAAAGGCGAGCTGACCGAAGAGATTATCGAGCCGGTACGCTTTGTTCCGCTGGTGCAGGGCGACCTGGCGTAAGGGCGATCTTACGTATTTCTTCACAATCCCGGCGTGGCATGGCGCAGGTGATATTGTTACTATCCTCTTTTTCGATACCGATGCGCGTTTGAAACCATACGCGTAGAGAATTATGCGGTTCAGGCCGCAAGAGAGTTCTGACCAGTATTGCCATCACGGGGGAGCAATGAGCACAGGAAGCACCGCATTTCAATTACGCCGTCTGGCGGCAGTCTCACTGGTAGGTTTCTGGCTGGCTGGCTGTAGCTCTGGCGATAACACGCAGGCGCCTATCAGTCAGGTCGGCAGCAGTAATGGCGGCGGTATGCTGACACCTCAGGGCGGCGGCATGGCCGCTCCACAAGGAGGGGGTATGGTCGCCGGGCAGAGTTCCCCGGTACCCGCTATGCCACAAGGTGGAATGTTAAGCAATAATGCACCTTCAGCCGCGCCTGCGGGCGGAATGATTAGTACCAGTAATAATGTAGCGACTGAAAACGGACGAATTGTTTACAACCGAAATTACGGGAATATTCCGAAAGGCAGTTACGGCGGTGAAACCTATACCGTTAAGCGTGGCGACACGCTGTTTTATATCGCCTGGATTACCGGCAACGATTTCCGCGATCTGGCTCAGCGCAACAACATCCCCGCGCCGTACGGCCTGAGCGCCGGCCAAACCCTCCAGGTTGGCAACGGTAACGGTCAGACAATTACCGGTGGAAATGCGATTACAGCGGCCGATGCCAGCCAGAGCGGCACCCCTGGAACCAATACTCAAACGCAAATTAAATCCCCGGCTGTTGCACAGCAACCTGTTATTACGTATTCTGATGATTCAGGTTCGACAGGTGGGAAAATGCTACCGTCGAAAGGAGCAACTAATGTGGCAACGACCACAGCTCCGGTTACCGCACCGCCTACAGTCAGCAGCACTACAAATAGCTCAACCCCGGTGGGGAGCTGGCGCTGGCCGACTGATGGCAAGATCATCGATAACTTCTCTGCTGCGGAAGGCGGAAACAAAGGTATCGATATCGCCGGGTCTCGCGGACAATCTGTTGTCGCTACCGCATCGGGAAGGGTGGTGTACGCAGGTAACGCGTTGCGCGGGTACGGTAATTTGATCATCGTTAAGCATAACGATGATTATCTGAGCGCCTACGCCCACAACGATACAATGCTGGTCCGGGAACAACAGGAAGTTAAGGCGGGGCAAAAGATAGCTACCATGGGTAGCACCGGTACCAGTTCAGTTAGATTGCATTTTGAAATTCGTTACAAGGGGAAATCCGTAAATCCGTTGCGTTATTTACCGCAGCGATAATCCGGCAGAACCTTTGGTGTTCTGCCCTTGGATCACGGGTAGGAGCCGCTTATGAACCAGAATACGCTGAAAGTTAATGAGTTACATGAAGATGCGGAATTCGAGGAGAACGGAGCTGAAGTTTTCGATGAGAAAGCTCTTGTTGAGAACGAACCTGGTGATAGCGAAGTAGCAGAAGAAGAGCTGTTGTCACAGGGTGCGACGCAACGAGTACTGGATGCGACGCAGCTCTACCTCGGAGAGATCGGTTATTCTCCGTTGCTGACGGCAGAAGAAGAAGTCTTCTTTGCGCGTCGTGCTTTACGAGGCGATATTCCTTCTCGCCGCCGCATGATTGAAAGTAACTTACGCCTGGTAGTGAAGATTGCCCGTCGTTACAGCAATCGTGGTCTGGCCCTGCTGGACCTGATTGAAGAGGGTAACCTTGGCCTGATTCGTGCCGTAGAAAAATTTGACCCGGAGCGCGGGTTCCGTTTTTCAACGTACGCTACCTGGTGGATTCGTCAGACTATTGAACGGGCTATCATGAACCAAACCCGTACAATTCGCCTGCCGATTCATATTGTTAAAGAGCTGAACGTTTATCTGCGTACCGCGCGTGAACTTTCACACAAGCTCGATCATGAGCCGAGTGCGGAAGAGATTGCCGAGCAGCTGGATAAGCCAGTTGATGACGTAAGCCGTATGCTGCGTCTCAATGAACGTATTACCTCGGTTGACACCCCGCTGGGTGGTGATTCCGAAAAAGCGCTGCTGGACATCCTGGCCGATGAAAAAGACAACGGTCCGGAAGACACCACGCAGGACGATGACATGAAACAGAGCATCGTTAAGTGGCTGTTTGAACTCAATGCCAAGCAGCGTGAAGTGCTGGCGCGTCGTTTCGGCCTGTTAGGCTATGAAGCGGCAACCCTGGAAGATGTGGGTCGTGAAATCGGGTTAACCCGTGAACGCGTTCGTCAGATTCAGGTTGAAGGGCTGCGTCGCCTGCGGGAAATCCTGCAGACACAGGGCCTCAATATCGAAGCACTGTTTCGTGAATAAGCCATAATCAGCAGCAAAAACGGTGACCTGTCAGGTCACCGTTTTTTTTTGCCCGTGTATCAGACCAGGCTTTTCAGCCGGTAGATCCACTCCAGCGCCTGTTTTGGCGTCAGGCTGTCAGGATCCAGCGCTTCCAGCGCATCTGTTGCGGGTGAGGTTTCTGCCACCAGCAGTGGCAGCTGCGCTCCTCCGGTTGACGAAGCGCTCTGACTCATGGAGATCGTCTCCAGCTCTTTCAGCTTCTGCCGCGCGCGTTTGATCACTTCTTTAGGCACGCCTGCCAGCGCCGCTACCGCCAGGCCATAGCTCTTGCTGGCGGCACCCTCCTGCACGCTGTGCATAAATGCGATAGTATCGCCATGTTCAACCGCATCCAGATGAACATTCACGACGCCCTCCATTTTTTCCGGCAGCGTGGTCAGCTCGAAATAATGGGTGGCAAACAGCGTCATCGCTTTAATCCGGCTGGCAAGATTTTCGGCGCACGCCCAGGCAAGGGACAGACCATCATAGGTTGAGGTCCCGCGGCCTATCTCATCCATCAGTACCAGACTATTTTCCGTAGCGTTATGCAGAATGTTTGCGGTTTCTGTCATCTCAACCATAAACGTGGAGCGGCCGGAGGCGAGGTCGTCTGCTGCGCCGACGCGGGTAAAGATACGATCCACCGGGCCGATCACCACCTCTTCAGCCGGCACAAAACTGCCGATCCACGCCATCAGCGCTATTAGCGCGGTCTGGCGCATATAGGTGCTTTTACCGCCCATATTGGGTCCGGTGATAATCAGCATGCGCCGCTGCATCGACAGCGAGAGTGGGTTGGCAATAAAGGGCTCTTTCAGCACCTGTTCAACCACCGGATGCCGGCCTGCGGTAATGCGGATCCCCGCTTTCTCCTGCAGCACCGGCCGGCAGTAGTTCAGCGTCCAGGCGCGCTCTGCCAGGCTGGCGAGTACATCCAGCTCGGCCAGCGCGGCCGCGCTCAGCTGCAGCGCTTCCAGATGCGGCAGCAGGCGATCGAACAGCTCTTCATAGAGGCCTTTTTCCAGCGCCAGCGCCTTGCCTTTGGAGGTCAGAACTTTATCTTCATACTCTTTCAGCTCAGGGATAATGTAGCGCTCAGCGTTTTTCAGCGTCTGGCGACGAACATAGTGGATGGGCACCAGGTGACTCTGCCCACGGCTGACCTGAATATAGTAACCGTGCACCGCATTAAAGCCGACTTTCAGCGTATCCAGCCCCAGTTTTTCCCGCTCGCGGATCTCCAGCCGGTCGAGATAGTCACTGGCACCATCGGCCAGCGCCCGCCACTCATCGAGTTCAGCGTTATAGCCCGGCGCAATGACGCCGCCGTCACGGACCAGTACCGGCGGTGATTCAATGATCGCCTGCTCCAGCAGCGTGCGCAGCTCAGCAAATTCGCCCATCTGCGTGCGCAGAGTGACCAGCTGCCCGGCCTCTGCGCCGGTCAGCAGCTGATTGATTTCCGGCAGCTGCTGAAACGCATGCCGCATGCGCGCCAGATCGCGCGGGCGGGCAGTGCGCAGCGCCAGGCGTGCCAGTATGCGCTCCAGATCGCCGACCTGGCGCAGTACCGGCTGCAGCGCGTCGCTCAGCGACTGCAGTTCTGCAATGGCATCCTGACGTCGGGTGATCACCGCAATATCGCGCAGCGGCATGTGCAGCCAGCGCTTCAGCATGCGGCTGCCCATGGGCGTGACGGTTTTGTCCAGTACTGCCGCCAGCGTGTTATCGATTCCGCCGGCCAGGTTTTGCGTGATTTCAAGGTTCCGGCGCGTGGCTGCGTCCATGATTACGCTGTCCTGCTGGCGCTCCATACTCAGAGAACGGATGTGCGGCAGGGTGGTGCGCTGGGTATCTTTAGCGTACTGCAACAGACAGCCCGCTGCCCGCAGCCCCAGATGCGCCTGCTCCACGCCAAACCCGCTGAGGTCGCGCGTGCCAAACTGCAGATTCAGCTGCTGGCGCGCGGTATCGATCTCAAACTCCCACAGCGGACGCCGCCGCAGCCCGCGGCGCTGATCGATCAGTGACATTGCCTGCAGGTCTTCAGGGTAGAGCAGCTCGGCGGGATTGGTGCGCTGCAGCTCAGCGGCCATGGTTTCAGCATCGCCCGGTTCGCTCAGGCGGAAACGCCCGGAGCTAATATCCAGCGTGGCGTAACCAAAGCCGCGCTGGCTCTGGAAGATAGCAGCCAGCAGGTTATCCTGGCGCTCCTGCAGCAACGCCTCATCGCTGATAGTGCCGGGAGTAACAATCCGCACCACCTTGCGCTCAACCGGCCCTTTGCTCAGCGCCGGATCGCCGATCTGTTCGCAAATCGCCACCGACTCGCCCAGCTGCACCAGCTTTGCCAGGTAGCCCTCTACGGCGTGATAGGGCACGCCCGCCATTGGAATCGGCTCACCAGCGGAGGCGCCACGTTTGGTCAGGGAGATTTCCAGCAGCTGCGAGGCGCGTTTTGCGTCATCAAAGAACAGCTCGTAGAAATCGCCCATACGGTAAAAAAGCAGGATGTCAGGGTGATCGGCTTTCAGGCGCAGATACTGCTGCATCATTGGCGTGTGAGCGCTGATATTCTCTAATGTACTCATAGTATTAGGGTTTCCATGTTTAAACATAAGCAGCGCGATACATGATGTTGATTGTCATTTATCTGCCTTTCAGCGCTGTATTACGGCGTAAAACCCGTTTAAGGCTCAACTTGTTGCCCGATGATAGCTGAAGGGCGGCCATTAACCTGAATGTGTTCACGACTGTGTGCTGATTATGATAACGAAGTCTGTATAGCAGGAAAACCGGCGCGCAGGGCTGTTTCTTCGGGGGCGCTTCAGAATTGCACACTACGCCGGCCCTGTTTCTGCACTGAGCACGTAAAATGTCATCGTCAACATTTCATTAAAGCTGCTACCATCGCGTTACTCTTGCTGATACTGCCGATAGCGAATGTTATGACCCGAAAAAGCACCAAAGCGGCCACCATTAAAGATATTGCGCAGATTGCAGGCGTAACCAATATCACCGTTTCGCGCGTGTTTACTGCGCCTGATAAGGTTAAACCCGAAACGCGCGAGCGGATCCTTGCCGCCGCGCGCAAGCTTAACTATGTTCCCAACGCCTTTGCCCGCACTATCAAGGCCAGCCAGAGCCGTATTATTGGCGTGGTCACCGACGACACCTTCAATATTGTCTATTCCCACATCATTAAAGAGGTGTGCCGTCTGTCGGATGCTAAAGGCTATTCGGTCATGTTCTTTACCACGAACGGTAACCGGCAGATTGAAGCGCGCGCGCTGCAGACGCTGGTCAGTTACAAAGCGGCAGGGATTATTCTGTCGGTGGTAGAGGATTCTGACCGCTACGACAAAAGCCATATTGACGTGGTGCGTCACTCTTCGAGCCAGCTTATCCAGCTGGATCGTCAGTTTGATACTTCGCTGCCGGCAGTTTATATCAACAACAGTCGCGCCGGTGAACTGGTCGCAGACGCGATAATGAAAAAAGAATATCGTAATGTGCTGGTGATCGGCGGCAGTGAACATTCCCATATCACACAGCAGCGTATTGCCGGTATCCGTAGCGGTATTAATGCGCATGTTCATCTGCACGCGCTTTATACCGACTACCGTTACGAACACGCTAAGGCGATGATCCAGTCATGGTTCTCTACCACTACTGAACGCTACGATGCCATTGTGGGATTAAATGGCATGATCACGCTGGCGGCGATCGCTCTGGCCAATAAGTGGGGGATGCATGACACCCGCTTTATCTCTGTCGATGAAGTCCCCTGTGCCGACGATTTTAATCAGGTTATTCCTTATGTCGCCCATGATACCGGGCAGTGGGCGCGGGTAGTGTCAGAAAATATCATCTCTGCCATTGAGGGCCGCCCCTATGAAACCCGCGTGATGATCAATGGCTTCCTGAAAAACCTTTAGTTTCAGATGCCTGGTGGTTTTTTCTGTAACAGCACTGAAAGCGATGTTAAGAAGATGTGACATGCCGCAAGAATCTCAAACTTGCTCGTCAGCTAATGTTGACGTTGTCATTCCTGGTGTTTAAATTTTGATCTCACTTCTGGCGGGATGAATTTATTCATCCTCACAGGGCGTATTCCTGGCAGATAAGACGTTTTTGCTCATATGTTAACGTCAACATTTCAGGTGTGGTTGCGCAGTGTTTCGTGTACCGGCTTTATTTCGTAACGACGACAAGCAGTTAACTGAAAAGACCCGGAGAAAACTATGAAAGGCAAACTGAATACCCTGCTGGCGCTCTGCGTAACAACCCCTTTAATGCTGGCATCTGCGTTAGCAATAGCGAAGCCGCTGACCATCGGCATGTCCTTCCAGGAAATGAATAATCCCTATTTTGTCACGATGCAGGAAGCGCTCAAGGACGCCGCCGGCAGCATGGGGGCCACGGTTATTGAGGCAGATGCCCGTCATGATGTTTCAAAGCAGATCAACGACATCGAAGACATGCTGCAGAAAAAAGTCGACATTCTGCTGATTAATCCGGCAGACACCAATGGTGTTGAAAACGCAGTTAATGAGGCGAAAAAAGCGGGAGTGGTGGTGGTAGCGATTGACGCTCAGGCCAAAGGCCCTATCGATTCCTTTGTCGGCTCTAAAAATTATGATGCCGGCCTGCAGGCCGGAGAGTTTCTGGCCAAAGCGCTGGGCGGTAAAGGTAAAGTCGCCATTCTTGATGGTATTCCAGTAGTGCCGATTATTGAACGCGTCAAAGGGTTTGAAGATGCGATGAAGAAGTATCCCGGCATCAAAATCGTTAACCGTCAGAACGGCAAGCAGGAGCGCGATACCGCACTGAGCGTTACCGAGAATATGCTGCAGGCGGCACCGGATCTGGCAGGCATATTTAGCGTCAATGATACCGGTGCGCTTGGGGCCCTGGCGGCGATTCAGGCTAATGGCGCAGATGTGAAACTGGTCAGCGTCGATGGTCAGCCGGAAGCGGTTAAAGAGATTGAAAAAGCGGGCTCGCCGTTTATTGCCACCTCTGCGCAGTTCCCACGCGACATGGTACGGCTGGGGCTGGGTGTAGCGATGGCGAAGCACTGGGGAAGTCAGGTGCCGGCTGCGGTACCGCTTGATGTAAAACTGATCACGAAAGAGAACGCCAGCGGCTTTAGCTGGTAATCACTCCGGGGAGGCGCTGTCATGCCGTTACTGCAACTCAACGGAATCAGTAAATCATTTCCAGGCGTACGCGCGTTAAATAACATTAATCTGACGCTGCAAGCCGGTGAAATTCATGCGCTGCTCGGTGAAAACGGAGCGGGTAAATCCACGCTGATGAAGATTCTGAGCGGAATTTATCAGCCTGACAGCGGCGAGATCTGTATCAACGATCGGCCACAGCAGTTCGCTGGCTATCGTCAGGCGATAACAGCCGGCGTGGGGATTGTCTTTCAGGAGTTCTCGCTGATACCCGGCCTTAATGCAGTAGAGAATATCTTTCTGAATCGCGAACAGCGTACCCGCTGGGGATGGCTGGATCGCAAGACGATGCGTGATCGTACGCTGGCGCTGCTGGCGCGACTGGGGGTTGAGCTCGATCCGGACATTGCAGTGACGCATCTCAGCGTGGCGCAGCAGCAATTTGTTGAGATTGCCAAAGCGCTGGCGCTGGATGCACGGATCCTGATCCTGGATGAACCTACGGCGACGCTGACGCCGGGTGAAGCTGAGCATCTGTTCCGGGTGATGCGCGACCTGCGACAGCAGGGGGTGGGCATGCTGTTCATCTCGCATCATCTGGAGGAGATCTTTGCCGTGTGCGACACCATTACGGTACTGCGTGACGGAGGCTATGTTGGCACCATCCCGGTGAGCGAATGCAGCAGCGAGCAGCTGGTAAAAATGATGGTGGGCCGTCAGGTAGCACAGCATTTTCCCGACAAGCTGCCGCTACCGGCGGCAACGCTACCGCTGCTCGAGGTTAACCTGCAGCGCCAGCGTCAGGGGCCGGCAGACGCCTTTCAGCTCTGGCCTGGAGAGATTCTCGGCTTTGCCGGGCTGGTGGGGTCGGGCCGCACTGAAACCGCCTGCGCGATGCTGGGGGCGCAGGCGTGCTGGCAAAAGCAGGTGCGGCTGAATGGCGAGCCGCTGCGGCTGCGCAGTCCGGCCGATGCTTTAGAGCAGGGGATTGGGCTGCTGCCGGAAAACCGGAAAACCGAAGGGCTGGTACTGCCGTTTAGCGTCGCGCATAACATTACCCTGAACCGGCAGATCACCCACGGCGGATTTCTGCACCATGTGCGCGAGCGTGAAGTGGTCAGCGATCTTATCCGCAGGGTTGGCGTGAAGACGCCGTCAGCGGAGCAGGAGGTCAATACGCTTAGCGGCGGCAATCAGCAAAAGGTGGTCATTGCGCGCTGGCTGAACAATGACTGTAAGGTGCTGATTTTTGACGAGCCCACACGCGGTATCGATGTGGGCGCAAAAATGGAAATTTATCAGCTGATGCAGCAGCTGACGCGTAAAGGCATCGCCATCATCGTCATCTCTTCTGAGCTGCCGGAGATTATTGGCCTCTGCCACCGGGTGCTGGTGTTTCGCAACGGACACATCGCGCAGGAGCTTCACGATACCGCAATCAACGCTGAGACCATCATGCTACACGCTACGGGGAACGCATCATGAGTATTCTGTCTAATTCCATGCTGTCACAAACGTCGCGCAGGCGCGGCCGGCTTGATCGATGCCTGCATCATCCCGCCTTTCTGCCGTTTGTGGGTTTTGTGCTGCTATTTATTGTGATGATTTTTCTCAACGACAGCTTTCTGACGGCGAACAACCTCAGTAACGTGGCGCGTCAGGTCTCTATCAACGCCATTATTGCTGTGGGAATGACCTGTGCCATTTTAACCGGCGGGATTGATCTGTCGGTAGGATCGGTAATGGCGCTTTCCGGTACCGTTGCTGCTGGTCTGATGGTGGCGGGTATTCCGATGCCGCTGGCGGTGCTGGCCGGATTACTGATCGGTATGGGCTTTGGCGCTTTAAATGGCGGCTGTATCGCCTGGCTGCGTATGCCGCCTATTATCGTTACGCTCGCCAGTATGGGGATCGCACGGGGACTGGCGCTGATGTATACCGGGGGGTATCCCATCTCCGGCCTGCCGGAAAGCTTCATGATGTTTGGCCGTGCCAGCCTGCTGGGTATTCAGGTGCCTATTTTAATCATGCTGGTGGTCTATTTACTGGCGTGGATCTTACTGCACCAGAAACCCTTTGGTCGCCACGTCTACGCCCTCGGTGGCAATGAAGAGGCTGCGCGCCTGAGTGGTATCCGCGTCTCCCGCACCAAGCTCTGGGTCTATATCATCAGCGGACTCACGGCGGCCGTGGCCGGCATTGTGCTCAGTTCGCGTCTGATGAGCGGGCAGCCAAACGCCGGTAATGGTTTTGAGCTGGATGCGATCGCTGCTGTGGTGCTGGGTGGAGCGGCAATAGCCGGCGGAAAAGGCGCCATTCTTGGCACATTAGTGGGCGCGATGATGCTCGGCATTCTCAACAATGGTCTGAATCTGATGGGCGTTTCACCTTATGTGCAGATTGTGATTAAAGGCGGGATCATTCTGGGCGCAATCTGGCTGAGTTCCGTTAAGCGTAAAGCACACCGTTAAGATAACCTGCGGGTCATCTCTATATCATTCAATGTTGACGTTAACATTTATCGAAAAGGATATGCTATGAATATTCTGCCGCAACAGATCAAAAGCCTGGTGAACTACGGCCCGCGCGATTATCGCCTGGAAACGTTACCGCTTCCTGAGCCGAAAGCACGTGAGCTGCTGGTAAAAGTCGGGGCGTGTGGTATCTGCGCCTCTGACGTCCACTGCTGGCACGGGGCGCCCATGTACTGGGGAGACGGCAATCCGGAAAAAGCCTGGGTTAAAACGCCCGTGGTGGTAGGGCACGAGTTTTATGGCACGGTAGTGGGGTATGGCGAAGGCGCGCTGGAACATTTTGGCGTGTCGCCTGGTGACCGCGTAATCGCTGAGCAGATCATTCCCTGTACTCAGTGCCGCTTCTGCAAAGATGGCAAATACTGGATGTGCGAAAAGCATGATATCTACGGCTTTCAGACGCAGGACTCTGATGGCGGCATGACCGAATATATGCTGTTTAAAGCCAACAGCCGGGTACATAAAATCCCTGATACGCTGACGCACGAAGAGTGTGCGCTGATTGAGCCATTCGCCTGTGCCGTTCACGCGGTGAATCGCGCGGCGATTGAATTCAATGATGTGGTGGTGCTGGCGGGTGCCGGCCCGCTTGGTACCGGCATGATTCAGGCTATCCGACTGAAAAATCCCAAACTGTTTATTGTGCTGGATACCATTCCGGAACGTCTGGCGCTGGCGAAAAAGCTGGGAGCCGATCTGGTTTTCAACCCGCTGGAGCAGGATGTGGATGCGGAGGTGCGCAAACTCACTGACGGCTACGGCTGTGATATCTATATAGAGGCGACCGGCAACCCGCTGGCGGTTAATCAGGGACTGCAGATGATCCGGCGCATGGGCCGCTATGTCGAGTTCAGCGTCTTTGGCAAGCCTGCCACGGTGGACTGGTCAATTATCGGCGACCGCAAAGAGCTGGATGTGCGCGGCTCGCACCTTGGCCCGCACTGTTATGAAACAGTCATCAGCTTTTTTGAGAAAAAATGGTTCACCGCAGAAGGCATTGTCACGCACAGTTTTCCGCTGGCGGAGTGGGAGCAGGGCTTTGCGATGGCATCAGGTCGTGAATCGATCAAAGTGCTGCTGGTACCCTGAACCTGTTGCGTGCGCAACCTCGCGTTGAGGGGGCGCACGCAGCGCGTAAAGTTACGACATTATTCTGTCCGTCAATGCGCTGAACGTCTACCATAAGCGTTTAGGTTTTTTGCTCGCTTATGGATATCTAATGCGTATTAAGGTTGCCCTCATTCCGTTCTTTTTCCTGCTTGCTGCCTGCAGCAGTAAGCCTGCTTCTCACCAGCAAGGCGATGTTGTGCCGGCGCCTAAAGGTGGCTTTCTGCTGGACACTTCGCATGCGGTTCAGCCGATGTTTGGTGACTTTGCCGGCAACCCGGCGGCGGAGCAGTTTATCGATCAGATGGTAGCGAAGCACGGTTTCGACCGCGATCAGCTGCATGCGGTTATCGGCCAGGCAAAAAGGCTTGATTACGTGCTGCGCCTGATGGATCAGCAGGCGCCGAGCTATACGCCGCCCGCAGGGCCAAACGGTGCCTGGCTGCGCTACCGGAAAAAATTCATAACGCCCGATAACGTACAGAATGGCGTAGCGTTCTGGAATCAGTATGAGGATGCTCTGCAGCGGGCGCAGCAGGTTTATGGCGTACCACCGGAAATTATTGTGGGCATCATCGGCGTTGAGACGCGCTGGGGTCGGGTAATGGGCAAAACGCGTCTGCTGGACGCGCTGGCGACGCTCTCCTTCAACTATCCGCGTCGCGCCGCCTATTTCAGCAGCGAGCTGGAAACGTTTCTGCTGATGGCACGCACCGAGCAGGATGATCCGCTGGATCTGCGCGGATCGTTTGCCGGGGCAATGGGCTATGGCCAGTTTATGCCCTCATCCTATAAAGAGTACGCCGTGGATTTTAACGGAGATGGCCATACTAACCTCTGGGATCCGGTTGATGCGATTGGCAGCGTAGCAAACTATTTTAAAGCGCACGGCTGGCGCAGCGGTGAGTCGGTCGCTGTCCCGGCCAGTGGGCAGGCACCCGCGCTGGAGAATGGCTTCAAGACGCGTTATCCGGTTGCTACGCTGGCCGCCAGCGGTCTGACACCGCAGGGCTCACTGGACGGCAACAATGAAGCCAGCCTGTTGCGGCTCGATCTCGGCACCAGCTATCAGTACTGGTACGGTCTGCCTAATTTTTATGTGATTACGCGTTATAACCACAGCACGCACTACGCCATGGCGGTGTGGCAGCTGGGAGACGCGGTTGCCAAAGCGCGTCAGGGTAATCTGCTTTAGTACTGTCCATATAAAGTGTGAGGATATAAGATGGCACCCTCTTTGCGGTGCCGTTTCACCGCATGCAGATTATCAGGAGCACTCATGGAACATTTACCCGCCTGTCCGCTGTGTCAGGCTGATTACACCTGGCAGGATGGCGACAACCTGAACTGTCCGTCGTGTGGCCATATCTGGTCGGCCAGCGGTGCGGAAGCAGGCGATACGCTGCTGGTACGTGATGCTAATGGCAACGTACTGGCAGATGGCGACAGCGTCACCGTAGTCAAAGATTTAAAGGTGAAAGGCAGCTCTTCGGTGCTGAAAATCGGTACCAAAGTCAAAAGTATTCGTCTGGTCGAAGGCGATCACAATATCGACTGCAAAATTGAGGGCTTTGGCCCGATGAAACTCAAATCTGAGTTTGTGAAGAAGAGCTGACAGCCGGACGGCACAGGCCGTCCTGCTTTTCCTTGTGCGCGTACTTACGCTCCACGCTTTCGGTTCTCATTGCACCATTCTCTCTGACAATAGCTTCAGTCTCACTCGCGGCTAAACGCCCGCGCCTGCCTGGCGCAGATAACGACTATGATTGATCAGGCGGCGCTGACGCTGGCTAATCCGGCAGGCAGCGGCGGCACCCTCCTGTGCGCTTTCCCGCATCCGTTCAGGATGGGAATAAATCAGGCCAGCGGCAGCGGAAGCGGGGCCGCAAATTTCGCTGCCGCTGGTTGAAAAGCCCCGCCAGCCGCTCCATTTACTGCTATCGTTGCGCCGCAAAAGGAGAAAGCGATGAATGATGAACAGCTGCAGCAGTTAAGCCATCAGATCGGCGAAAAACTGATCGCGCGGCACGCCAGCGTGACGACGGTTGAGTCCTGTACCGGCGGCTGGATAGCCAAAGTTTTCACTGATATCAGCGGCAGCTCTGCCTGGTTTGAGCGCGGATTTGTCACCTATAGTAATAGTGCCAAGCAGCAGATGGCAGGGGTACAGGCAGCGACGCTCGCGCGTTACGGTGCGGTGAGTGAGCAGACAGTGCGTGAGATGGTGACAGGTGCATGCCAGGCGGCGCAGGCGCCCTACGGGATCGCGGTCAGTGGAATTGCCGGACCCGGCGGCGGCAGCCCGGATAAGCCTGTGGGCACCGTCTGGTTTGCCCTTGCCGGACCGGCGCGCATTCTCACGCAACGCTGTGTTTTTACTGGCGATCGTGAGGCGGTACGGCGTCAGTCGGTGGCGTGGGCGCTGCAGACGCTGCTTGATCAATTTCTGATAAATTAGGCTTGATACTGTATGATTATACAGTATAATTATTGGCAACAGAACGGGCGGACACAGCCAGTGTTTGCTCACCCGGCATGATTAGGAGTGTAAATGGCGATCGACGAGAACAAACAGAAGGCTTTAGCTGCCGCACTGGGCCAGATTGAAAAACAATTTGGTAAAGGCTCCATCATGCGTCTGGGTGAAGACCGCTCGATGGATGTAGAAACCATTTCTACCGGCTCCCTGTCGCTGGACATCGCACTGGGTGCGGGTGGTCTGCCGATGGGTCGTATCGTAGAGATCTACGGACCGGAAGCTTCTGGCAAAACCACGCTGACGCTGCAGGTTATTGCAGCTGCACAGCGTAAAGGCAAAACCTGCGCCTTTATTGATGCTGAGCATGCGCTGGATCCGGTCTATGCGAAAAAACTGGGCGTAGATATCGATAATCTGCTCTGTTCACAGCCAGATACCGGTGAGCAGGCGCTGGAAATCTGTGATGCACTGGCACGTTCAGGTGCTGTTGATGTCATCATCGTTGACTCCGTTGCGGCGCTGACGCCTAAAGCGGAAATCGAAGGTGAAATCGGTGACTCGCACATGGGTCTGGCGGCACGTATGATGAGCCAGGCGATGCGTAAGCTGGCGGGTAACCTGAAACAGTCCAACACGCTGCTGATCTTCATCAACCAGATCCGTATGAAAATTGGCGTGATGTTCGGTAACCCGGAAACCACTACCGGCGGTAACGCGCTGAAGTTCTACGCTTCTGTCCGTCTTGATATCCGTCGTATCGGCGCGATCAAAGAGGGTGATGAAGTCGTTGGTAGTGAAACGCGTGTGAAAGTGGTGAAGAACAAAATTGCTGCACCGTTTAAGCAGGCTGAATTCCAGATTATGTATGGCGAAGGTATTAACACCTTTGGTGAGCTGGTGGACCTGGGCGTGAAGCACAAGCTGGTGGAGAAAGCCGGTGCGTGGTACAGCTACAACGGCGACAAGATTGGTCAGGGTAAAGCGAACGCGACTAACTTCCTGAAAGAGAATCCGGCAATTGCTAATGAGATTGATGGCAAGCTGCGTGAGTCGCTGCTGACAGGTGCGACAGCGGAAGCGAATACCAAAGAGCCTTCTGACGCTGAGCTGGAAAAAGCCGGCGACATCAACGAAGACTTTTAATATCAGCGGGAGCAGCAATGCTCCCGTTTTCTTTTATACTCCTCTGTACGCCTTCCGCTCTCTGCCCTCATGCTTTACCCTGCCCGTTACTAACAGTAAGGCTAATACGTATGTCATCAACATCCTCACAGGCCCCGGTACCTGACTTTTCCCGTTTACTCGACCGCGCTATGCGGCTGCTGTCACAGCGCGATCACAGTCGCAGCGAACTGAAGCGCAAATTGCAGCTGTCGGGTCAGCGCGCGGCCTACCTGCAGCAGCAGGAAAATATTCCCATCCCGGATGAGCTACTGGAAAAAGTGCTCGACTGGTGTCAGGAAAATGGCTGGCTGAACGATAATCGATTCACCGAGCGTTTTATTCAGAGTCGGGCGCGTAAAGGGTATGGTCCGCAGCGCGTCAGGATGGAGCTGCAGCAAAAAGGTATCGGACGCGACGAAATTAATCAGGCGCTGGCAGAAAGTGAAGTGGACTGGGCGGCGTGTGCTGCCGAGCTTGCCAGACGAAAGTTCGGCGAGCCGCTGCCGCAGACCTGGGCAGAAAAAAGCAAAGTACAGCGCTTTCTCATGACAAAAGGCTTTATGATGGAAGATATTCAGGCGGTTTTCAGAAATAGTGACGACTGAAAGGCAATGTGATTTTACTTCCTATTGCAGAAATTTTATCTTATTCCCACTTTTTGTTCCTCAGTCAGCGACGGACCGGATAGACAGGGTTTGTCAGCGAAAGGGAACGTTCGTTAGCGTGATTCCAGGAATTTTATGAGCAAGAGCACTGCTGAGATCCGTCAAGCGTTTCTCGACTTTTTTCATAGCAAGGGACATCAGGTTGTAGCCAGCAGCTCCCTCGTACCGAA
>Ga0207655_1000424_pt1 | contig 57573 bp, 82 predicted proteins | sample KBSM44metaG_FD_184398 | JGI IMG/M metagenome (GOLD analysis project Ga0207655, IMG submission 184398) | Miscanthus rhizosphere microbial communities from Kellogg Biological Station, Michigan, USA - KBS M4-4 metaG (SPAdes) (version 2) | ecosystem: Host-associated > Plants > Roots > Rhizosphere >...
AGTGCTTTTGCCGTTACGCACCACGCCTTCAGTAGCGGAGCAGGAAGGGCATCTGATGGAAACGGAAGCCACGCAAGCACCTCAAAATCACCATCATACACTAAATCAGTAAGTTGGGAGCATTACCCGGTTCGGCAGAATTAGGGTTTTACCGAATCCGGTGAAAACGCATAAGCCACGCTGGATTTTTACCGGCCCTGCGGTTAGGATGATTCCTAACAATAAGAAGAATAAAGCAGTACAACGGTTTTCATATCGTAAGGAAAATAAAGATGAGTTTATATCATACCACCACTCCGCAGAAGATTTTTCTAACCGTTGCGTGGTTAATTGCTTTCATACCTCTGACGGCCTTAGCCCTGCTCTTCTTCGTTACGGGACACGGCTTTGAAATGTGGTGTGGTGGAGGCATGAGTGCGGTCTTCGCATTCGGTGTATCTCAGATGTGGTGGCGAAAAATCAATAACAGACCGGCCTATTAAAAATAGGCGGGGTTATCCCGCATCTTTTTTCTGCTTTTCCCTGAAACTTCATCATCAGGGAAAATGTCTCATAATAAGGACTATTTGATGAAAAAATTATTCATGGCAGCCGTTTTGGGTATCGCTTTCCTGCTGGCTGGCTGCGGCGATGGCGGTATTTACGGAGATTACAAAAATGAGCAGTACGGACTCATTCTGAAAATCTCCGAGAAAAGTATTGAATTCAAAGGTCAAACTGCAGCGGTCGAAAGCTGGAGTAATAATGAAAAAGAAAAGACGTACACGGCCCATGTTAACGCTTCCGGTTTTAAAACGAACATGCGCTTTGTGAAAAAAGGAAGTGATGTGGTTTATCTGGGGGCGCTTTTCAAGGCTGACTAAGCTCGGACTGACGGCGGCACATGAGTTGATTTAAGCAGCCTAGCGGGGCGGAGTTAACACTCCGCCCTTTGGTAATGACTCCAACTTACTGATAGTGTTTTATGTTCAGATAATGTCCGATGACTTTGTCATGCAGCTATACCGATTTTGAGAACGACAGTGACTTCCGTCCCAGCCTTGTCAGATGTTGTCTCAGATTCAGGTGTTTTCCTGTCAGCCAGGTTTGTTACAGCCACTTCCTGTTCAGTTATCCTTCATTCAGCCTGAAAACCCGCAAACGCGGGTTAACACAGGTTAAGCTGTCCGCTGCACCGTATAAGTTCTGTACGACAGAATGCTTAACTCCATCTTGAGATGTTCAGGTATAACACGGAGAAATCTGTTGGCTTGGCATGATTACCAGGTCAACGGACCCGATCTCATTCATGCTCTGATCGATCGCTTTAGCGCATCAAAACTGTGATGACGGCAGAGATCAGCTTTATCTGAAAGTATTGGGCACTCCGCCCGAGCGCTTTTATCAAGCTCATTAATCAGCACTCAATTTCAAGTGGCCCCCACCGGGCGGACATTGACGAGCGCTGTGCGTTTAACATAACGCCTCAGGGCATGATGTAAGATATGACAGGACGTGAAACAGTCGAGATTCCAACAAAAGAGCAGGCCACCCATTACCGAAGTGGCTGAATATTTTGCATTCAACATTTAAATAAATGCTGATTATTTATGCCATGAAAAATAAGCCCCTGGGCGAGTTTCCAGATAAGCGCTGATAATCAGGAATTTCCTTACTGTTATTTAAAAAGTGTCTGGATATGATTTCCGACGCTAAGCGGAACCATTTATCCCTGATGTTCATGCTTAAAGCATATCTTTAATTGTATATTTATTTACGACTATTTCTCGTAAGCTTCGCCGGGGCGCGTGCGCACCTGTAGAGGTTTGTGAGCCTGAAATTCAGAACGGATTTTTAAAATGAAATACAGTACACAGCAAATTATTTTACACTGGCTTTCAGCCATTATTATAATCTGGGCAACCCTGAGCGGATTTTATGTGGCGTTTTGTCATCCCGATCAGCCTGTTAAAGAGTGGATAGGTTTTTTTAACGTTTCCCTGACAACCCTGTTTATCCCGTTTTTTATATTACGAGTGTGGTATCTCTTCAGACATGGCAGTCCGGCAGAAAGTCTGTTAACGCCGGGAGAGCAGCGTATTGCGCATCTGGGACATCTGGCTTTGTATGCAAATATCAGTGTAGTGCTGATAACGGGCGTGCTGATGATGAATCATGCTATCGATGTCTTCCATATGTTTCACGTGCCGCAACCCCTGCATAGCGTGAGTGCCATTACGTTTTTTAATCAAGTACACGTTCTCGCGTGCATGACGCTTGCACTGCTAATCGCCGGACATATTCTGGCTGTTTTAAAGCATCAACTTAACGGAAAACATATATTACGCAATATGTGCCCCTGAAGCAGAATGCCTTATTGTTTGGACCTTTTCGGTCAGGTGCAGGCAGTGGCAATGTTTAAGAAACTGTCAGGTCTGGCATGAGATTTAAACATTTACTCTCTGGATGACCACTGCAGACGTTTTTCAGACATCCAGCCCGAGGGTGGCCGGGCTCGGTGTCTGTCATTAACGCCTGAAAGATTAATAAGAAGCAAAACGTGGTAATGCTCCCAACTTCAGTAAGTTGGGAGCATTACCTAATCACGCCATGACGCAGAAGATGGCCGCTGAGCTACTGGCACTGCGTCATGCCGCCTCAGAGCTGGTGGAGGTATCACGGGCAGGGCTGGAATATATCGACGCGATACCAGCGGATATAGCCAGCGCGTTTGATGTGATGCCGGGGTTTAGCCGGGACTGGGCCGAGGACACTATAAGTGAGGCCAGGCAATTACTACTGACCGGGCGGCTATAGGACTAAATTACAGGGACAAAAAACCCGCCTTAGCGGGTTTTGGAGGAGGCCAACGATTAACCAGCTTTTGCTTCGCGGTAACGTAAAGTGCCTGTGCGCTCTGCAAGGTCAAAAGACTCTTTAAGCTGACGCATGGCTTCCGCTTTACGCTCAGCGACGGTCATTTTCTTAATAGAAGTATCTTGTTTTGATTGCATAACCTTTTCTTCCTCATGTTATTTCTTTCCGATTATGAGGCGCTGCGACGACGTTCTATCAGCGCGACTGAGAGAGAAACGATATCCGCAAAGTCTTTCGAGGCGCTGGCTCTTAGCGCCAGATTCCATTTGCTGAGTATACGGGCATTAACAGCCAACTCACTTCCGGCCTTAATCCGTCCGTTATCCGCCAGCCATTCAGCCACATCAGCCCAGTCCCACAGCGGCAACTGATTTTTGATGCGCTGTACCGGAGAAGGAAAGCCGCCCTTACCACGCACGCCGTCTTTAAAAAGGCTGATTGCCTGGCGGGACATTTCAGTACTGGCAGCTATGTCACTGAGTCCGACAAGAGCGGAATCAACAGAACTGACTATAGCGCCGATCCGGGCTGATTCAATGTGATCTACGGCAGACGCGATGGCGATGTCCAGTGATTCAGCCTCGCGGTCAAACTCCAGATAAACCGATTTGCCATAGGCACAGATAATCGCATCGCTGCAGCCGTTCGTAAAAAGCGCATCCTCAAGACCTGGAGTGTCATATGTCACGCCTGAAAGCGTCAAAGCAAAGTTATAGAGCGGCATATTCACCCATTGTTGTACGACCGGAGGCACGGTGATCCGGTATCTTTCGGTCTACCTTATTAACTATGTTGTCAGTCGTCAACGGTTATTGTGACTGAAACCGTTATGCAGATATAACTAAATATAAAATATTATCACTAAATTGTTGTGTGTATAACTAAATATGGTTATATTGGTTTTGCAGTTGGTTGTACTTGTTCTTTAACAGCATGGAGAGGGAAGATGCCAGAAGTAAATTGGTCCAAAAAGGCATCCAAACAGCTCGACAGGCTACCTCAGAGAGACGCTGATAACGTTGAAGATGTAGTGGAGGAGCTTGCAAAGTGGCCTGACATTCCTCACCTGACAGTTGAAAAGCTGACAGATGACAAAGAGAAGCGTATGAAACTGGTTGTCGGCAACTATCGTGTTTTCTGGAAAGTTGTAAAGGGTCAGCCAATAGTGATAGATATTCTGGAAGTGATACGCAGAACATCGACCACTTATAAAAAGCGCTAACAGGACGGCGGGGAAACCCGCCTTACTGACCTCTCCGCATGTTCCGGAACAGGGGTGATTATTCGCTGTGAGACATAAAAAAATAGGCAATGCGGCTTTCCCGCTCGCAGATTGATGCTGGCGGGATAAGCTCACCTAAAGGAGTATTTGATCATGAGCACAATACAATATCTGACTGACGCAACCGGCAAACGCACCAGTGCAGTTATCCCTATTGAACTGTTTGAACGACTGATGGCCGAAAGCAATCTTGATGAAGCCTTTGAATCCGTGCCTTACACGCCAGGCCCTGATGATGATGAAACCATTCCTCATTATGTGCTTAAAATCAGACGCAGACAGTCGGTGCCGTTGCACGTTGCCTGGCGCCTGTATCGCGGTTTATCACAGGAAGAAGTGGCGCGTGAGCTGGGTATTACTCAGGCTGGCGTATCAAACATGGAGTCGCGCAAAAAGCCTCAAAAGCAGACTCTGGAAAAACTGGCCGCGCTGTATGAGTGCAGGCCTACACAGCTTTATATTGACTGACCACCAGCTTAGCGGCTGGTGGCCGGTATTGTTATTTCAGCAATACAGAACGGTAGAGAATGGAAATCAGGATTAAATGCCCGCACTGCGGATCAGGGAGCGTCAAAAAGAGCAGGGCGGTCTATGAGCAGGGAACCTCAAATACGCGCAGTGTGAGCCATACAGGCTGGATCTCAAATCGCGGATCGGGCGGCAGCAGGCGGCAGGGCAAATCAACGCGCCAGTCAGTTGCCGCATCGCGTAATGCGCCCGCTGGCCGCAAGCTGGAAGGCTTCGTATTTATCGGGGCATTCATCCTGTTTACCTGGCTGGCTCTCTGCGTGCAGGGAACCACGCTGCAATCATCGCTGGGGGCAGGCGCTATCCTCGCAATACTGGTTACAGCGCTGGTGGCATACCTGAACCGGCACAACCGGCGCAGGGCGCTTGAGAACTATGAAAGACAGTAGTACTGCAGCAAATGCGGTGACACGTTTTTACGTGACGGTTTAATACAGTAGCTATTCGAATAACTTGGCAAGCTGGCTTATCAACCTTTGCAAAGCCAGCTTTACAAAATACAAGTAAATCATATATATACGTGTATTTTCGTAGTCGGTAGCTCCTAAACCTTGTAAAGTATCCGCACATGTTTAATGCAATGAGTCTGCTATGAATCCCCAGCCAAACCGCCGCGCCCGCCAGCTAATTATTGACCTCGAAGAGATTCAAAAAGGCTTATCAAAGGAGGGAATGCAGCCATCCAAAATTGTCGATCACTCTTTCATTAGGCAATACGCTTATATTTTAGGTGACGGAGACACGTTGGCCGCCAGTGTTATCTGCTCCCTTCGCCAGATAACAGTTGCATTCTATGATTCAGGACGGGGATATATCTTTGTTACGCCGACAGGAAATCCGTTAGCAGCGATAGATAAGAAAGCGCCCATTTCACCCGAAATCTGGGAAGAATATATGCTTTCGCATTCGAACAATGGGCCAGTCCAAGAAGGTTACTATTGGGACTGGGAAGGCTATTCAGCCGCCGTGACAGACGTCAGAGAACAGTGGCGCGCCAATAGAAATAAATTTGCAGATCAGAACACTCGGAACGTCTTGGAGTCTGCAATCAGTCAGGCAGACAAAATACTGGGCGTTGCCCCCTCACTGCCTGATGTAGTTAGCCTCACAAATGCTTGGGAAGATGAACGGCATCCACTGCCGGAAGAGGTGCCTGTAGACGATTACCTGCTGTGGGATAAAGACTATCTACGCGCACTGGCTTTGATTCATCAGCTTGCTACAAACACTGCTGATAACCGTGCTGATGGCTCACCTCAACCGGCGTAACCGGCGCAGAGCGGATGAGAACTATGAAAGGCAGCGGTACTGCAGTAAATGCGGCGACACGTTTTTGCGTGGTAACGTTGCCAGCGTATAACATACGGAAAGGGAGCAGGCTTCATGAGCAGTAAGGTTGAAGTAACAGCGCGGATCGATCCGCAGATTAAGGCTGAGGCAGAGGCCGTACTGGCACAGCACGGGCTGTCGATGGCCGCTTTTCTGCGTCTCTCTCTGGCGCAGCTGGTGGAGAAGCGGGCAATTCCGTTCACCACCGGGGCCACCAGCGCGCAGGAATAACAGATCCACTTAAAGCAGGCGTTCCCCGCGCCTGTCTGGCGGTTGCCCTCAGCCGCCACCACTCCTAGAATGCCCCCCCTCTTTACGCTTTACAGACGATTTTCATACGGACTCATGACACAACAGCTCAAATCTATTCAGGCGCTGCGCGGGCTTGCCTGCCTTGCCGTCGTAACTTTTCATTTTCGCTATCAGATCAAATCGCACTATCCGGCGTTAACCAAAGTGCTTTCAACCGGTGCTATTGGCGTGGATCTGTTTTTCATCCTCAGCGGCTTTGTTATCACGCTCTCCGTGTCGCGCATGGGTACAGGGTTCGCCGCAGCGGGTGACTTCCTGAAACGTCGCGCGCTGCGCCTGCTGCCCGCCTATTTCATCCTGCTGCTGATCAACTTCCTGTTAAGCGGCGCTATGGCGACGTTCCACTATGCGGATAAGACTCAGGCGCTGATTAGCGCGGCGACGCTCTCCGTCTACCTGCCGCAGCACGCGCCGTTTTACGTGGACGACAGCGGGTTTATGGGCGTGCGCTGGACGCTCAACTATGAGTTTCTGTTTTACCTGATGATGGCTGTATGCCTGCTGGTGCGCGCACGCTGGGTAGCGCTGGCCGCAATGCTGGGCGCGTTGCTGGTGGCGGTACCAATGGCAGCAGGCCACCAGCCGACGCTGCTGGTGCATGGCTACGATATGGGTTACGCCTACATTAACCTGATGACTAACCCGATTATCTGGCAGTTCGCTGCAGGCATGCTGATTGGCCTGGTCTATCCGTACATGGCGCGTCTGCCGGCGGCAATCCGTATGCCGTTCCTGCTGGCAGCGATTGTCCTGTTTGTGCAGCACATTATCAGCTATCAGCATATCGGGCATGGCCTGATGGCGTCCGGGACCGTGCTGGCGCTGCTGCTGGCCGCTGTGGCGTTAAACGACAGCTGGTTAGGACGCATCACGCCGCGCTGGCTGGTATTCCTGGGGGATATCTCTTTCTCCGTCTACCTGATTCACATTGTGACCAAAGACCGGTTATCGAAATCCTTCACGGATCAGGGTATGGCGTTCTTCGTATGCAACGTCCTGCTGGCGCTGCTGATGGGCTGGCTCAGCTACCGCTACATTGAGCCAGTCGGCCAGAAGATAGCGCGCCGGCGCAGAGAGAAAGCGCTCCGTACCGCAAGCGACGCCGCATAAACAAAAGCGTTTATGCCAGTGTTCCGTAATAACAACCCGCCTAGAGCGGGTTTTTTGTTGGCGCATAAAACCAGATGCTTGTCTGTAAATAACCTAATGAGTTATTTTTTGTTGTCAAGCATAACCTCATAGGTTATATTGTGTTTGCAAGATAACCACGGAAGGCTGAGGATGGAGAAGAAAACACCGCACACCAATCTGGCTGTAATTAAAGCAATGGTTACAGCTCAAAAGTATCGGACAACTATGACGGCTTTAACCACAGCTAAGTCAGTGCTGGGAAGTCAGGTAACGTCACAGACGCTGGCTAATCATATTCTGGCACTGAAACCCACAGACTTTTATAAAGCCATGACTGACGACTATAACCACAAGCTCTGGCACGAAGTTTATCGACTTATTCTGGCTAACGGTGTGCAGTTATACATAAAGTTAATCATTCAAGATGACGTGTTAATCGTCTCGTTTAAGGAGAAATAACATGAGATGCATCGCTTGCGGTAACAATGAGTTTTTCGTTGGTGCAAAAGACGTGGCTTATGTTTATAAAGGCCATAAAACCACGCTGAAAGGCGTTAGTGGCGAGCATTGTCTGCATTGCAATGAAGTCATTATGACTCCTGCTCAGGCTGACGAGTTTCTGGCTAAAGCAGCGGAGTTCGACAAAGAGGTTGATGCTACTACTGCTGCGCCAGACACTCAGGAAGCGGAGCCTGCTTACATTGCTAAAGTCCGCTCAAAACTGGAGTTGTCACAACGTGAAGCCAGTGAAATTTTTGGCGGAGGCGTTAACGCTTTTAGCCGCTATGAGAATGGAAAAGCAAAAGCGCCACGGTCTACGATTAAGCTACTGCGCGTTCTGGATTCCCATCCTGAACTGCTTAATGAGATACGCTTTTAATACCGTTTTAAGAGTCAGTTCAACAATATAAGCCCGTATTCAGCGGGCTTTTTACCCTTCTGAAATCCCGCCCTCCCGCAACCCGTCTGCCGCATGGCTTCAGGTCTGTCAGCTATACTTAGTGGACAGGCTCAACAAAGGAGTAAGCGATGAAATGTCCGACATGCGGTGCAGAGGCTTTTATTTACGACACGCGCGACGTCCAGCTGAATACGGGCAACCCGGATGACATTGTAAAGGATGTAAAAGGGAGTCATTGCCTGGCCTGCGGAGAGGTGATCGTGGATATGTCAGAGACCGATTCATTCATGAGGAAGGTCAGCGCGCTGGAAGCAGCGGCCACACACAATCATTAATCTAAATAGCCCGCATCAAGCGGGCTTTTTCCTGCCTTACAATCCCACTATTGAAGAACTATCCTTTCATCTCAAAGCGGGATTTTTCAAAATCACGATATACCGCCGTATTACTAAAAGCGGGGAAGGTGGCCTGACGGACTGCTGATTTTAACGCTTGGCAATAGGCCGTATTGCCTTCACTGGTTCTGACGCTTGTGACCGTGCCGTCCTGCTTAAATTCCAGATGCACCCGGCAATATTTCCCTTTCCACTTTTGCGGATCGGCAATGTTAGCGTTAATGACGTTCCTGATTGCACGCGCCTGCACGCCCCATTCATCCTGGTCATCCCAGGTGCCGGAACCACAGCCGCCTAATGCCGTTGTCTTATGACAATCAGAAGGGTGTAACGCCGTGCAGCCCGTAACTTGGGTACCCACAACCACCAGCATAGCGATCTTCACTACTGCTTTAACTGACAACACGTATTGCTCCTGAAATTTAAACAACCCGCACCCTGCGGGCTTTCTACTGCCTCACAATCCCACAAGCGTGACGTGTTTCTTCACCGTTAGCGCCTCATAAAGCGCTTTAGCCAGACTTGCAGGCTCTACTAAGCCAGCCCCTGACTGCGCCCCGTCTGGATCGGCCCGGAATGATTTAATGCGCAGCAGGGTGTTTATGCCGCTCACGCGCTCCAGTTCCAGCACCGCCAGCGTACGGTAGCATGTCCCGCTGTCCGTCTGCGTGACGTCCATCTCAATGACCGCGGCGCCGGGTGCCGCACTGTTGTAGATGACGTGACAGCGCACACCATTCAGGGTGAGCGTGTCGATAATTTCATGCAACTGCTGTACTGATTCTGCACTGTAGGATGCGGGCATAATAAACATGGTCATTCCCTCTGACGTGGACTTATGAACAGCCAGCATAGGCGAAGCCGCAGAAAGGGAAAGTGATTGTTTTTCCAGCACAAATAGCGATGACAGCGGTGATAATGACTGGCGTGATGTTAATTCCAGATGTGGCTGGCGCTGGTGGAACGTGCCGGCGCGGATAATTACCTCGGGCGGACGCGGGCTGGCGTAAAAAAACTGCCCGCGCGGGGCGGGCCAGGCGAATCAAAAGGGGAAAGTCTCGTAGCACACCTGCAGGGCGTAACCTGCAAGCGCAACGGCATATTACACGGGAAAGGTTAGTCTTAAATTAAGAATATTCTCTGTACAAAACCGTAAATCGTTCAGCTGCAGCAGCGCTGCTCCCGCGCCCACCGGTCGCAAAAATGACCCGCAGGAGCGGGCCAATTGAGTAGGTGTCCATCATTATTTTTGGAAGCTGATTTAAAGAGTAGTCGAAACGGCACGCTTCAGCCAGCAGGCGTAAAAAAACCCGCCAGAGCGGGTTAAGTCATTCAAGCGGAGGTTTTATCTCACTCGCGGCTACCATACGCCGTTACAGTGAGTATGGGTAGTATAAAGCCAGTCAATTCAGATAACTGCGATAATGCTCATGGTTTAAATCACAAACCGCTTACCCTGGCCGCATATTCATTCAGAGGCCACCAGCATGAAAAACGATACCCTTACACCCGCTCCGATCGTGTCTGCCGGTGATGCGCTCTACGTTATGCAGAGTGCCGCCTTATCATTTCCGCTTGCCCCGGTGCCGCTGGTGGTGACGTTAAACGCCCATGACGGCACGCGGGCGCAGCTTACAGTGAATAACGGAGCGGTGACGTTTGAGGGCGATCCTGACGCTGCAGCAGCGGCATTTATCGACGCCGTGACGCGCCAGCACGCGCAGCAATGGGCAGAACAGCAGTCAAAGCTGGATAAAGCGGAGGCTCAACTGGCGGAGTATGCGCACCACAATGGCCTGATGATGCTCGCTCAGCGGCTGGTGGACACGAAAAAAGAGCGGGACTCGCTGCGGGCAGAAATTGAGCGGCTGCGCGGGGGCAGCAACATTCACTGTAATCAGTATATAAGCTGTAGTGAGCATGTTCAGTAATCGCCGGCGCACCCGGAGCAATAAAAAAAGCCCCTGTAACGGAGCTTTTGTCAGACTGACAGGGCATAAATAAACTTGCTCAACTGCATATTATTTAGAAATATAGGTGGTTTTATCACCCCCGTATCCCGTCATGTTTACGCCAGAGGCTGACCAGAATTACCGGCGCTTACTCCGTTGCCGCCGGCGCAGTCTCTGACGCTGCGGCCACTAGCTCCGGCTCAGGCTGTGGAGCGTCAGTTTTTACCTTCGCCAGCGCGATAGTGCGCAGCAGCTGCGCCTTTTCAATCGCCTCTTTAACCAGATCCTGCTCCATACCCACTACGGCGTACTTATCAAGCCCTTCCATGCGGAAAAGGCTGGTCTCAGGCAGCAGCTCCAGCATGCCTTTTTCGTTCTCCGCCGTAAGATAGATCAGATGCCCTTCGGCTTCAGCACTGTCCGGGATAAACACATAGGCACGCTGGCCGACTCCCAGCACGCTGAGGAACAGCATGCTAACCGCCAGCGGCAGCGACTGCGCCGTATAGCTGACCGGCTGCTCTTTGTTCGTCAGCAGGCCGTTCGCGTTCACGTTATACGGGTTATAGCGGGTCACGCTTTCCACGCGCCACTGTCCCGCCAGCGAGCCTGCCACAAACGCCTCACCGGTGATGTTCATCGGCAGCTGTCGCATGAGGTGTTGTGCAAAGGCGTGATCCATTGACGGCATCAGCAGGCGGGCGCCCGTTTTCTCGCTGATCGCTTTAACCGCTTCTTCGCGTTCTTCGCCGTCCGCCGGCAGCGGCTGCTCATGTGCCAGCCAGTAAGACTCATCTTCATTGCTCCAGACGGTAATGCCTTCCACCTGGCGGGGCTGAAAACCCAGTGAAGCCACCAGCGCTTTCTCCAGGTCAGCAGGGCTGATCTCGCCTTTATCGTTGAGTTCGATGCTGGTAGTGCCGCTGATAATGTATTTAGTCATGGTCAGGCCTTATTTGCTGGTGGTTTTTTTGGTGGTTGTGGTGGTTTTGGCGCTGGTGGTCTCGTCAGCCGCCTCAGTGTCCGCCTGCGGGTTTTCTTCCGTTGAGGTGACCGGCACGTCAATAGGCGCAGGCTCCGGCGAGTCCGCTACGGTGGCATCGTCTGCCGGTGCGGTATCGGCGGCAGGGGTCGGATCGGTTTCGGCCGGCGTGGTGGAGCCAAAGCCGCTTTCGCCGCGATCGGTTTCGGACAGTTCATCGACTTCTGTCCAGGTGACCGGCTCTACCTTCTCAATCACGGCCTGCGCAATAACCATGCCTGCTTTGGGCTCGATAAACGTGCCGCCTTCATCGGCAATCATGCGCAGCTTAATCTCGCCGCGGTAGTCGCTGTCGATGATGGCCACGCAGTTAGCCGGGCGCAGGAAGTTAGCCGTACCCAGCCCGGAACGCGCATAAATCTTCATGCAGTAGCCTTCGGGGATCTCCACGGCCAGACCGGTGGTGATCCACCACGCGCGCGGCTGGCGGACGCCGCCCTGCGTCTGCACAACGTTAAGTTTCACGTCCAGCGCGGTGATATCCCATGCTGCAGCGCCTTTTGAGCCACGGAAAGGCAGGACGGCATCAGGGGTGAGGCGTTTAATCTTTACTTCAGGCATGGCTTACTCCGGGTGTTTATAGGTGTAGTGACGGCGATAGCTTGTTGAGTGAGGCGCAAGCGGGACGTCGTGAAATTCCACCAGCCCGCGCTCAATCAGGCGGCGGACGGGTTTAAGAAACTGTGCGCGGATCACGCCGTACTCGTTGAATACGTCTGAAGCCGTAATGATGTTTTTCTGGTTGAGAAGGGCGAGAATGTTGTTTTCCATCTTCGACATACGCAGAGGCGTAAGGGACGCGATGAACTTCACGGGCCGTGCCAGGCGGTAGCTTTTCTCCGGCGACAGTCTGACCAGGCCAATCTCCATCAGGTCGGCCAGAGACTCGCGGATAGCGCTGGCGGACGTGTCTGCGGGCAGAGCGGCAGTAATGCCCCGGCGCAGCGCGGACGGCCTTTCGGTCAGCAGCGCCAGGATAGCGGAAGCGGTTTCCGGATATCTGGCACGGAAGATGCCTAATTTAGTTAAAAGTCTGCTCAAAATTCTGTTATCCTCGCCAGTGGTTTATTTAGAAGTCCACGTCCAATGGTTAATGAATAAGCCTGATTGAACGGAATAAGGGAGCCAGCGATGGCTCCCTTTTTCTTTAGTCCTGCGTCCACTTTTCGCCCGTATCAGCACACACCACGCCATGACACACGCGCCCCTGATCCAGTCTGTACGCCATGCCGCCCAGCCTGATGCGCTTGCGGCAGTGCTGCGCGCCTGACAGGTAGGCATGCGGAACGGCGGAATCAATCGCCCCTTCCTCAGTGCATAAGCCGTCCTCTGCGTCGCTGTACCCGCGGGCAAACTCGCTCAGCACCTCGCGCCGGTCCTCAAAGCGGATTGTCTCGCCCCGGTCCGGGCAGCGGACGTACTCAATCGCGCCGTATTTCGCCAAGGTGGCAATGGTTTTAGGGTGCCTGAATATCTCCTCGCCCCAGTAATGCCCGGTGCAGGAGTCAACATAGGAGCCGTTGGAATAGGTGCCGATTGGATTTGAGACGTCGTGCGCGGTGGCCACTGCGACGAAGAAGTTAACGACGTTGCCCGTAACAGACATTATTGCCCCGCAAAAAGCCGCTGGCGGCTGCTGAACGTGTGTTTACCCTGCTGGCTGAATGCGTCATCCACCAGCCCGACAAAACCGGCAAATTCCTCTCCAGTAGTTTATTTGCGGCGCGATCGGTGATGTTGGAAACGTAGTAGCAGGCGCTGTGTCGGTCGCTCCAGGGCTTATCGAGGGTAAGAATCGGTGCGGCTTCTGACAGGGTGCTGACACCAAACTCCACCAGCACAACTCCGCCGCGCATAATGGCGGCAAAGCTCAGCTGGTGGGCGTCAATGTGAAAGGTGCGTTGCAGCAATATCTGTTGTGTGGCCATCGTTAATCGCAGGAGCGGGACGGCCTGAATTGTGGGCTAAAAAATGTCAGGTTACAACGGTATTTTATTTAGAATTATGTGTATATTTTTACGAGCTATTCTCCATCCAGAATCCCCGACATTTTGCCTTTCTGGCTTTCCGAGCGGCGCAGGTAGCGCATAACGGTTTTCGGGTCACTCCAGGTGCCTTCCTGCATGATCTGCGTGATGGTCGCGTCACGCTCCGCCATGTCCATAGCCGCGCCCACGCGCGCGCTGTGGCCGGACCATTTGGAATAGCGGCCTTTATTGTCTTTTACCGGTTCTTTTCCCAGCAAATCCCAGGCGTCTTTGAAAATTTTCTCCGTGGCCGGCGCGCTCATGGGCTTTTCAGATATGCCGGCGGTGTTGTTGTGGCGTACGGGACCGAAAATTACGGCGTCAGGACAGTTAATCAGCCCGGACACGTCCAGCCAGCGCAGAAGATGCGCGGCGGCGGCTTTACTGAGGTGCTTTATCACGCCGGCGGCGGTAACCATCGTTTTCGTGTGCGTCAGGTTAACGATCACATGGCCGCTTTCATCGATATCAAGATCGCGCACCCGGATGCGGCTCAGTTCAGACATACGGCACAGGGTGTTGTAGGCCAGGTACAGGAACGCCAGGTTGCGCATGTCGGTGAGTTTGTCGGACCGGCCCATGATGTGCGACAGCAGCTGCAGATCCGGAAGCCGGAACGGGATCGCCTGGCCAGTGCGCTCACCGCTGACTACCGCTTCACGCTTTATGCGCTTCATGGCGCGCTGCACGTCCACGTTCAGCAGCAGCTGCGGCAGGCCGCACTGCTTGCACAGCATGTTCATCATGGCGTAGTGCTTTTCGATGGTGCTCGATGCAAGCCCGCTTTCCGACATAGAAAGAAAGTAGATGCGGGCCAGCTCCGGATCTATTGGCAGATACGTCAGGCCGCGCGCGTTACACCACGTCGCCCATCGGCGGATCACCGAAAGCAGATCGCGGAAAGTGTTCTCAGAATATGCGGCCTTATCGGCAATAAAGCGGCGCAGGTTATTTGCGACGTCCTGCGGCGTCAGCGTGGTTAATTCCGCCGGAATAACGCTGCTTTTAATTTCTGCCAAATCTTTCACTTATATACGTCCCTTAAAAACAGCGCGACGACGCTACGCAAAAGTTATCAAAACGTCAGGGGGGCTGCACGCCAGATTTCACGTAGCGACGCCTGACGATGGTACGCGGGCGGATTGCTCATAATCCGTACAGAATGCCACGATTTGCACCAACTGATCATTTGATCATCCAACTACTGATCAAGCATACATGAAAGGCATCAAACTTTATATAATGTTTATTATTTAAAGTTTCATATAACATCTAAAAACAGGCAGGACGCCCGCTTGTGTGTCAGAAAAGTGTAAAATTTAGAATCCGGGTGGTTTTCCGCGTGATTGAGAGCAGGCCTTCATATATGATCATCTGGCAGTCTGATTTGTTGCTCTGGGTTATAGTTACACCCCGTAACATCGCAGGTAACATAAAGCGTAACGCCGGCGACAACACCTGTGACAGACGCGCAGACTTACAGATATTTTATAAGGTCAAAAAATACGGACCATTCTTAATATAGGGATTTCTAAGAAGTTATCGTTTTACAGTGTTTCTTTCCCCGTCTATATTTCCGCTCATTAAGTCCAGAGAGACTGCACAGCTGCCGCCTTAAAAATTTTCGGAACACATTATGCCTAAGTTTAGCGACGTAGAATTTGAACAAAGCTATAAACATTTTTTGCAGGTTCAGCGTGAATGGTTCAGCCTCATTACACCTATTACCGTGTACACAGAGGACAACGCCAACGGCGAGAGTTCGCGTCCGATCGCCTTCACCAGCGATAAAAAGATGCTGGACCGCGCACAGCACCTGATCGCCGAATGGCAGCGCTTCGCAGACCTGGCGGACGCCAAGCGCGCAGAGACCAAGGCCAAAACGCTGGCCGTCCATATTTCGTGTTATTCGCCGGTGCCGACGATCATGGTCAGCCCGCGCAAGGTAACCGTAACCCGCTTTCCCGGCACGTCATCGGGCAAAGCCACCCGCGAAAGCATCCTGAACCGCTACCACCAGCAGCTGCGCAAGCTGGATAAGGTTCCGTTTGCCGCCGGCGCTATTCTTTCCCTGAAAGAGGAAATGAAGGCCTTTGAAAACGCACCGGAAGGGGCGCTTTACCGCCTGCGCATGAGCAACTACATCGACACGCAGGTTATGGCGCGGTTTGACGGCCCGAATGATGAAAGAAACCTCGACAACTACCGCTACGGCGCGCACGGCATGCTGGTTTACAGCGAGCACATGAACCCGAAAGCGGATTTCACGATAAACCTGAACCCCTCCAGCGGTACCGTGTCCGTATTTGACGAGTTAACGCCGCTGCCGTGCGCCGTGCTGCCGTCTGCCACCGTTTTCCTGATGGACGACGTGGAAGCCGCCAAGCTCCGGCACAAGCAGGTTTACATCCTTGAAACGGCTATCTACCAGCGCGAACGCCTGTTTAGAAAGCGCAGCGAGGCGCTGATGCTGCGCTCTGACACGCAGGAGCAGGCGCAGAAAGCGCGTGAGAAGATTAAAGCCGGCGCAGAAGCGGTGGCTGAACTGAACGCGATGGATCGTGAACTGTTAACCATGAAAACAGCGGCCGGCGACAACGATTTGCTGACCGTGCCGGAAATGCGCGCGCGCTACGCCAATGAGTTTGGTAGCCGCGGCGGTCATACCCTGAAGCAGCTGGTGGAGCGCGCACATAAGCTCAGAAAGGTGTAACAGGACAGCAGGAAAAGGGCACACAGGCGCCCTTTTTTATTGCCCGGCTGGTGGTCACGCCAGCAGCGCGTCCAGCTTCCCCAGCTCTTTGAGTTTGCTCTCCGCAAAGTCCGCCATGCGTTCGTCAATCTCTGCCTCTGCAGGGCGGTAACCTGTCAGGAAGATAAAGCAGTACGTGTCCCAGCAGATAGCCGCTGATGTTGCGCGGGAAGCGCCCCAGCACCTTCACCATGAACTCCAGCGAGTCGCGCCTCAACAAAGGCAGCGGACGCGGCCTGCTGCCGGCGATACTCCTGCGCCTCCAGCTCCAGCTCCAGCTCCGCCTCGCTGACCTGACTGCTTTCATCTACCGGCGGCTCGGCGTTCTTCAGCTCGTTTTTGAGACGTCTGGAGAGTGACTCAGGCAGTTTGATGCCGTGGCGCTCGATGTATTCTGCCGTCTGCAGCAGATCCCAGTCCTCCGTCTCGCGCAGCTGGTAGGCGCGGCTGATAACCTCGCCGGCGTTATGTGTCAGCGCATGCTTCTCATTGTCGCGCCGGTTCTTATCGGTACTGCCGGCGATCGCCGCTACCCGTGAGGCGTGGTCATTAACCAGATAGCCCACTTCGATCATCAGCTTGGTCATTTTCAGGATGGGATGTGGCCCGCCGCCGCCGCCGCCGTCGTCTCCTTCGTCCCTTTTTTTGCCGCTGGCCATGTTGTCGGCCTCAAGCTCAAATAGCTCCACCGCACGCGCTGTGGTGCGCTTGAGCAGGTTCATGTGTGCCAGCGAGTCAAACAGCGCCGTCATGGCGCTGGCACCTCCAATGCCGTCTCATAGTCCTGCGGCCGCGGGTAGGCGCGCCGGTTGGCGACCAGCTTAGTTTCATGGCCTTCTTCAAAGGGTTTACCCTCGCCACGGGGCTTTGCGGTGTGCTTCGGGCGCCCGTCACTTTGATCACCGTCATTTATGATCTTTTTGGCATGTGAAGCATTGGGCTTTTTCTTCCCGCCAGGCTGCGGCGCTGCGTCAGCGCGTGGTTCCAGAACCCCGTCCAAAGCCGCGCTGTGCCTGAGTTTTCGCCCGTTGCGGCGTATGGTGAGGTCGTCTTTTCTGGTGTGATCATTTTGATGATCAGAAGCGTGATCACCTGGATGATCATGATTGTGATCACCACTTTGATCACCCATTGCGGCCAGCACTTTACCGTTCAGCTCCCGGCGGGGCGTGTTGAATGGCAGGCTATAGAACTCGCAGTACTCTTTGACGGTTATCCCGCTTTCGGCCTACTGCGCAATGAAAGCCCTTCTGTGGTCATCCCAGTTAACTTTGGACATGGTTTATCGTTCAAATGAAGCCAATAAACCGGGATGGTAAGGGGTCTGTATTTTGCAGTTATTACAATAATGATCACGAAGCGCGCAAACGCATCTGAATTTGTCAGATGCTGAGAAACTTTTTTTTAAACCTGTGTTACTTTTATGTCTCGATTTAAATGATAAACCAACCATTTGGCAATTAAATAACTAATAATAAATCAGTTTTTGTAGAAGTGGACGTGGGTTCCGGAAACGTGACTATCGCTATAAGCGTAACTATCCGGCGCGCATAGTGCGCAACGGGTACGCAGTGGATGAAATGGGGCTTAGCACCCTCATTGAGCTAATACAGACGACTGACGGCAAAAAGTTCATCAAGATGAACCAGCGCGACCGTATGAAGCGCCTGCTGAGCCTGATTAACATCGTTATGTGTGAAGATGTGCCAGAGCTGCCGGAGTTAAACGTACAGCCTGCGCCTGCACCAGAGGCAAAGGTCGCGCCACAGCCCCTGCAGAGCCACAAGCTTCAGCGCCGTAATCTGTATAGTGATGATACCGGGATTGGCTAATAAGTGCGGGTACTTTGCTTCCACCAGCCTGGTAACCTCTACCACCGTCATATAATCACGATTGCGAACCAGCAGATCCGCCACCTCTATACTGCTCACCCTTTTAACCATGTATCGCTCCGTTAAAAAATGCATGCAATTCTAAATGCTATTAAAATTGCAGGAATCACAAAACGCTAATTTTAGAATTTTCCTATTCAGATATTTTTTACGCTGTGGGTTATTTTGTGTGCAACTGGTTTAAGGCTGGTTAAGGTTAGAGGCTGTTACCGGGGCAGGAAGCAAAGCGTAAATAGCACTGTGCGGCGTGATTTATCCGGAATTAGTACAATCAGAAAGTGTATTTTTTAACTTTTGTTTATGCGTTATCTAAAAACTATTTTAGAAACTTGTATTCAGGGCTGATTCTGCCAGTCCTTTTCCGTCAGCGATAGCTTTTTAACAGGTGGCTGACGGTATTCGACCAGTTAGTTACAGTGTCACGAGCTAAGCGGTGGACAACCTGAGTGTAAAGGTCATCCGGTAACGGTTCCCTGGCTTCATCCTCAAACCGTATTCCTTCCGTCGTGCCTGCCTTACTCATATTCACGCTGTAATCAAACTTGCCCGTTGGCCCGTACACGTTACGTAGTTTATGAACATAGTATCGGCACAATGATCAATCGCAATGAGACGCGGACATAATGTCCAGAAGCGGCTAACATCTGCGAGCATTAATCAGTAGAGAATGAAACTCGCCGCATAATAATTCAGATGCGCCATAATCTTCATAGTCGTTTTTTAGTGTTTGGGATAGGGAAAGGTGCTGGAAACGGATTATACACCGCAGAAATGCGCTGATGGCCTCTCAGAGGGTGCAGCCAGGCACTGTGATATTTAATATAAGTGGCTAGCAGGCTCAGATAAAGCCGCCAGCCAACAGTTGGAATTTTGTTCAGTGAAGGAAAAGGTTTGCAGCGTACTCACCGTTAATAAAGACATCACACTCATGCTCCGGGCTAGAAAAAGCATGAGTTTCACGTTTGCAGCGAGCCATCACCTTCTTGTTCTGATAAGTAGTCAGATACACATTGGTGAAGTCATTATTCAACGCGGCAGCAAAGCTCTTGTCCTGATTTACAAAGGGTTCGTTGACGATGAGAGTTTCATTAACCCATAGTTTTAACACTCCGTTAGGCATATTTGCGCTAATCAGAAGTTGCTCCCCATCTTCAGTTCGGTAAGGCTGTTTCGCTGAAAAATTTGTGCAGCTAACCAGAAGCAGCGGCAGTAATAAAAATCCCAACTTCTTTACTTCAAACTCTGAAAAACACTCCATATTATGCCAGTTCATCTTTCTTCCTGATTTGTAAATGGAAAAACTAATATCGGCAAACTGGACGGTCACTTTAGAACAATTAGTTGTAGAGGAATACTTTTCCACTCAACACTGCTCTTCGTTACTGTAGTCTTATGTTAAATTATATGTATTGAGAACGCGCAAAGCTTATTTCCAACCGGGTCTCTTAGATAAGCAATGCATTTACCATCTGGGCGAACGTGAGGTTCTGACTCAGATGATTTACCACCATTTGCCACACCTGCTGCATGCCAGGCATAAACGTCTTCTGAGCTGGCAAGCTCAAAGCCAATCGTTCCGCCATTAGCGTAGGTTGCATCTTGTCCATCAATTGGGATTGTGACGATAAATCGTTGCTTTCCTAGCCTATAGAATGGGCGATTCAGCTGGTCATAGCCTTTTTCATCTAGTTTGACGTACTTAAAAATAGCATCGTAGAACTTCTTTGATTCATTGATATCTTTGGCACCAACAACGACATGACTATACATTTGCTACAATCCTTTGACTGATATTTATTTTTTATACCAGATGATTAGGGCTAATTCGTAATATTATTTTTTAATATGGCATAACATCCCTGTTGCAATGATATTGACATCCGCTTTTCGCTCATAGCGAACATTGACGGCTAACCTAGCCGTTGTCATCAGACCCTAGCCGTACGGCCCGAACACCGGAGGAAGTCGGCGGAGCTTACCGGCGCAGTTGGTTAGCGCAGTAGAGCTGACGACCCGGCAACGCCGGGGAGCCGGAGGGGGCCAGCAAGATGGTTTTACAAGGTCTGCTATGTGCCAGTAGCTGACATTGCTCGCAGCATGATAGATTGAGTAGTAAAGAGAGCATCATGCAATCCCCTCAACGTAGAAAAGGAACGTCAGATGGATTTAGAAACTGCACGTTTGATGCTAGAACCCTTTAATGACTCACACTACGAGGGTTTGAGGATGATGGATAACGATCCCAGCGTGATGCGTTATATCAACAAAGGGATTGTTAAAACACCCGAAGAGACCTGGGAAAGTATAAGGCGTGTTCAGTCGCGTTGGGAGAGTTACGGGTATTCGTGGTGGGCTATTAAAGAAAAGGCTTCTGAGATTATCGTTGGCGCAGCGTGCCTTCAGCATTTGGCAAACGTTGAGGGTGCGCCTTTAGAGATCGGCTGGCGACTCGTGCCGCAACACAATGGCAAAGGCTATGCAACAGAAGCGGCTAAAGCAATTGTTGAATTTGCAGCGGTGCAGACAGGTGCAACGTATTTAGTGGCTGTTGCCGATCCTGAAAATATTCCCTCTCAGAAAGTAATGCAGCGGCTGGGGATGATTTACAAAGCTATAGAACGGCATTACGACACACCCTGCGTGGTTTATGAACTTAGCATCGGCCCAATGATCAATCGTAATGAGACGCGGACATAATGTCCGCTTTTCGCTCATAGCAGACCATTAGTTTTTTCAAGCCTGAAGAATTGAACGCACGAAACTAGCTAACACTTTGCACCACTCAGATTCCTGAGCTCAAACACAATACCAGCATGACTGACTACTTCTCACCTTTAGGCAGTAACTTATTGCATGTGACTTTGCAGTAATCCGCACGCCAGCCCAGCAGTTCCAGCCCTTTTAGTTTTAGCGTTTCCATCAAATCAGTCTCCAGTCGCTTGCCAACAGAGCGGCGGTTACGGGCATCCAGTCAGCCTTTGTCAGCTGCTCGGTATTGGTCAGAACGAACTGAGGCATGCGCGTTACGGACGCCTGCGTATCGTAGTCAAAGAATCGCGCCGGCACGCCGTACATATCGGTGCCGTTCAGCGGGTGTCGTATGGTGCCTCTGCTGAGGCGTAGATGCATTCCCTCTCCCCATGCTTTGCGCTACTTTTGCGCCGTCAGAGAGCCACACATGCGCGACGGCCATCGGCGCGCCCTCTTCCCTGAATTTCAGCATGCCCTCGTCTATCAGCTGCTCATTGCGCAGTATCAGATCGTTCAGTTCAGCATGGCCAGACAGGCAGCATGATTAAGCGATTCCCCGCGGGCGGTCATGGTCAGTGCGCCTTTGCTCACCGTGGCTGCCCAGTCTGTTGCGGTCTGTGACTGATGCGTTACCACAAATCCCAGGTGCTCCAGAACGTTCAGCAGCGCCATATAGTCACCGGTATAGTTGCCTGCAGCGCCGGCAATCATGCCAATAATTCCGTTTATTCGTTGATCGTTTAGTAACCCCGTCTGATTTTGCGCTTGCGGGCGCTCTGTCTGCGCTTCTGCGCGGTCTACAGCGCCTCTTTCAGCCGCTTTATAGCGTCGTCCAGTGCGATATACCAGCTCTGTTTATCCAGTTCGCGCAGCGTTTTTACGCGCTGTTGCGTATACGGATTGATCACCCAGGCCCACGTCTCAAAGTCACCTTCGGCGTAAACGTAAAACACGTTTTTGGGCCGGTTGAAGTGTAATAGTGCTCCCGCTGCGCTGACATACTGCTCGATTTCCTCTTGCTTAATGTGCTTGTTGATTCGTGGCACGGCGGCTCCTAAATTCTTCGTTTTTCTATGGACTCGTCATAGCTGACGTACAAATACGGCTCCGTATCGTCTGCTGACGGCGTAACGGGCAGCAGGTGGTTTGCACTGTATACCGCGTCGTTCTCCGTGCGATCGTCAGCGTACAGGTGCGCTGCCACTATCGTCAGAGCTGGCCGGGGGAGCAAGTATATTTCGGCAACGTCGCTTTCGACTACCTGCCCGAATTTAGTAATAGCGTTTTCCAGTAAAAGCAGCTTGGTTGCAGGCCACTACGGGCCGAACGCGCGATACGCAAAGCGGGCGCTGCCGGCGCGCTTCACCACGTTTTCCAGATAATACGCGACAAACGCTTCTTCGGTGCGCCTGCGCTTCAGGTAGACATTGGCGTTCACGCCGCGCGGCTTCACGCCTTTCAGGTAGTTTTCCAGCTGGTTGTAGAAGCCGTCTTTGTAGCTGGCGCGCTTAAATTCAGCCACGCCACCTTTGCCAGTGACGGAGCGCACCTGATAGCCGGAAAATACGCCGTCTTTCCCCGCGTAATTATCCTCCGCAGTCAGTTAGCCGTTTTCGTTTTCCAGATACTGCGTGTACTTGAAGCCATCAAAGCCCTGGTCTATCAGGAACTCTTTGATCAGCCGGCGATCCAGCCAGCGTACGTTAAAGTTGACCGTAATATCTTGAATCGGCGTGTAGTTGCGCTTCTCGTTGATCGTTTCCAGCTGGCGAACGTAGTTAGCCTTAACCGGCCCATCCGGCGCGTCGTTAATCAGCGCGCCAGGCGGGACACCTTGCCGCGCACGTTGCCGGTTGTGGCGCGCGCCAGCGGCATGATGTTGCCGTTACCGTCGAACGCAATCTCCGGGAAGGTCGCCAGGTGCGCCAGCAGCGCCTCGTCATCTTCCGGCAGCTCGCCTTTGAACGCGGCGCGGAAAGCGGCCAGCGCCACCGGTACCAGATCCACATCGCTGAAAAGGTGCGATACCACCTGCTCCGGGCTGGCAAAGTCCACCGCCACCGCTTCTCTGCGGTCAATGGTCCCGCTCAGCAGCGCGGACAAATCCCCTTTGCGGCTGACGTTGGCCTGAAAACTCAGCCAGCCTTTGGCGCTCGCATCAGAGAGACCGGCCAGCTTCAGGCCTTTCGGCGTGCCGCACTGCCCAACTTCCTCACTCACCAGGCGCGCGGCGTCAGCGATAATGCCGCTGGCGTCGCCGCCCAGCATCTGCGTATCGAGTGCGTCGTTGATGCGCAGGCTGATGATGGACGCGCGCATAACGCGCCAGCGGTGGCCTGGCTTCTGCTGCATCGCAAACCGGATGGCCGCGTACAGGGCGCGACTGTCCAACGAGAGCATGCCATTAATCGTGCGCGTTTTCGTCTGCAGGTCGCCAAACGTGGCGGCACCGAACCGCTTCGCGTCGATTCCGCTCGATGCCGTGGTGGAATCCTTAACAAACCGCGTGCCATCGTAGGTGTGCCAGACGCTAGCCATCAGCCGCTTATCGCCCTCTACCGGCGACTGCCACACGACAGCAGGCGTACCCAGCCGGTCCCAGTCGATGCGGCTGTCAAAGCGGCGCGACAGCGCGGCTTTCATGGCCGCATTGGTCAGCTGGCCATCTTTTTTACCACCAGGATGTTATTGAAGTCAGATCGCTCGGTTTCGCCGTGAACGAAGCGCCGCCCCTCGGTTTCAAACCACTTGCCCTGGATAAACGTTGGCTACAGTACGCTTGCCGCCTCAAGCGACGGTTCATCGCTGTCATGCACCAGCTGCGTCAGCGCCTCGGTGTGCTTTCGCAGCACCCACACATCCACCACCGTGGCGGTACCGCCCTCGGCAAACGTGCCGGACGGCATGCGGTGCGCGCCTAGGAACTCCGCCACGCGGGAGACGCGATCGCGCAGCTTTTTACTGGCGCCGCCGCCGTCGGTCATGCCGTTTGGCATCACCAGCACCACCAGCCCGCCGTATTTCACCTTGTCGATGGTGCGCATCACGAAGTAATGCCCGACGTTGGTTTCATCCCGGTAGGCCGGATCGAGCTCGGCAAAGCTTGTGCGTGAGTCGCCAAACGGCACGTTGCCGACGGCGTGATCATAGCTGTTGTCCCGTACCGACGCGGCCAGCTTCTCAAACACGCCCATACGCACGTCATCTTCCGGGAGCAGCAGCTGGTTAATGCGTCCTGACGTGTCGGAGATCTCAGCGGACGTCATCATCGCGCCGGCGGGCTTGGTTTCCTGAAACACGCCCGTGCCGGCGGACGGCTCCAGCATGTGACCGCCGGTAATGCCGTAGTCCGCAAACAGATCCCATATTCCCTCCGCCATAAACGGCGGGGTGTAATATTCGTACTGACTGCCGGCCGCCACCCTCCAGACCGCCCTCGCCGCTGTACCCGGCCAGAATCCGGCGCTTTTCATCAGTGAGTTTGTTCCCGTCAAAACCCGCCGGCAGCGAGTTAAGCAGGCTCACCGCATTATCATTTGCGGTGCGGCGCTCGCGCTGCAGGCTTACCCCTTCCCGTTTTGTCACGCCAAACGCCACAACGGTTCGCTGTTTGTGCAGACGCATCACCAGGCGGATCAGATCTTCGACCGTCCCCGCCTCCTGCATGGCCTTATTTGCTGAGTTTACCACCAATCATCCTTATCTACAGATTGCATAAAGATAATTCACTTACCATTCTAAATTGTTAATGTTTTTCATAGGTATATTTTGGCTAAGAAAAATAAAGCGCTTTCCGTACTGAGCGCGCTCAGGCAGGCATTCCGGGGCGCAGATGCTGACGCGCCTGAAAGTTTGCCGTGTAGTAACGGGCAAAACGTCGTGGTGTCCCGTTCCGGGCTGGCTGCACTGGCGTATCAGGAGGGTAAGGCGGGTGAAATGACCACGGCCGGCGACAGCCTGTACCTCGGCGCAGAGATGCCGCTGGGCCGGCTGCAGCGCTACGCCATTCTTGAGGAAATGGCCAACAGTCCGATCTGCTCCGCCGTGCTGAATAACCACATCGGCCACGCGCTCGCGTCGGACAAAAAGACCGGGCTGGCGTTCTGCATCGCTCCGGTTGACCCGTCGGATAAAGAAGGCGCGGCGCGGGCAAAAGAGCTGCAGGATGATTTGGCCGCGATGATCAATAAACATTTGCCGTCGCTGGCCATGACGATGGCGATTTTTGGCGTCGCCTACGTGCGTCCTTATGCCTGGACCGGCAACGGGATCACCAGCCTGGAAAACAGCTATTACTCGCTGCCCTACTTCGTGCAGGAATTTTATAAGGGCGATCAGCTGGTGGGCTTCGGCGGGGATTACGTGCTGTCACCCGATACGCATACGCGCACGCTTTCCTCGCCGTGGTCTCTGGCACCCATGAAAAACTCGTACTGGACACCCACGCGTAACGTGCAGCCGGTCACGTCCGGCAACCGGGGCTATTCGCTGCTGAGTGAGGAGGAGTATAAGAAAGGAGTATAAGAAAGTCGCGGAGATGCAGAATTACGGAACCAGCTTCCTCGCGCACGCCTACGAGCCGTTCCTCAATCTGACGGGCGCGCTGAATGCGCTGAAGGCCACGCGCTACAACGCCGCCAAAGTTGACCGCCTGATTGCGCTCACCACCAACTCGCTCGATCCGGTTGTGGGCGCCAACTACACCCGCACCGTATCGCAGACGCTCAAACGCCACGGCGAGGCGCTGCAGAAAAAGGCGGTGAACGGGAACACCATGCCTACCGTGATGAACCATGTGATCCCGGTAATGGGCGACGGTAAAAACGGCATTACGATTGATACGCAGTCGATACCCGCGGACATTACCAGCATTGAGGACGTGATGTTTCACCTGCGCCAGCTGTGCGCCGCGCTCGGCATTGATTCGACGATGCTGGGCTGGGCGGATCAGATGGCAGGCGGACTGGGGGAAGGCGGCTGGATTCAGACGGCTATTCAGGCGGCGCTGCGGGCGCAGTGGCTGCGCCAGGGCGGGCAGGAGATGATTTACCGGCTCATAGATATTCACCTGGCGTTCAAGTACGGCATGGTTTACCCGGTAAACGATCGGCCCTACGTTGTGCAGTTTAACTCCATGAATACGGCGATTCAGGAAGAAGAAAGTCGTGAAATGGACGCGCGCGCGAACTTCATTACGCTCATGGTGCAGGTCATGGACGCGCAGCAGGCCAACAACAAGTTGGCGGAAAATGACACGTTCATGCGCTACCTGTTCAGCGATCAGCTGAAAATGGACGGCGGCACCCTGGATAAAATGCTGGCGGAGTTCAGCAAAAGCCGGGACAAAGCCGACGCGCAGGAGGAAGAGAACGGCAGCATGATGAACGAGTCAGCACCCGACAGCGACGATCCGGTCAGCTGGACGCATGAAGAGCTGGTGGCGTTTGCCCGCTATGTTGTCAGGCCGGAAAGTTAATTTCCGGAAAAACTAAAAAGGCCGCACACAAATTCACAGGGGGTGTGCGGCTTGATGAAATCCGTCATCAAAAGCAGATATAAAAACTGAAGGAAAATATATCTGCGCTCCGGGATGATTAATGCCCTGCCGTTAACTGTTATCCAGATGCTTCACCGGTCTGAATATCTTTTTTTCGGCATGTTTTTTAGGTTTCTTCGGGGTATTAAGTACCAGGTATTCTTCCTGCCCTTCTTTTTCATCCGGCCTAGTAATACAGAACGGACAAACCTTAACGCCCGAGAAGTATATTCCGGCTACAGTCAGCGCCTGATTCAGCGTATAGCAGCTGCCGATAAAGGTGCGCTCCTCAATGGACGGCAGCTGCGGGCAGTCTGCGCGGTGCAGGAGCAATCCGGACGGGAAATGGTCGCTGACATAAAACTTCATAGCCTTGTACATGCTTCATCCTCTTGCTGCGTGTATAAAACGTCCATGTTGAATATGAAACTTTCCAGCGTAAATTTACGCGTAAAAGTTTCCGCAAAAGCTACGTGATGTTTATTTGATTTCGTCAACACATTAACTAATTTGCGTTAACTAAAGGTATCATCATTAATTAAATTTAAAGAAGCACTTTTTACGGGCTAAATTAATGCCCAGCCCTTCAGCAGAGAGGGTTAAAATGTCTCTTTTAGTGGTACACAATCTGTAAGCGTATGATTTTTACCGCCTCGGTTACAATTACAGTTAAAAGGCTTCCGGAAGCATTAGGAAAACTCCCGCTGAAAAAAACCAGACTTTTTCTGAGTGCTTTCTTTCCCCTTTCGCGCCACAGGCTAACTCCCTCAGTATTTCTGACTGAAACGCAGGTTTATGCGCAGAATATTTGCCGCTTCGCTCTTTTAAAACAGAAGTGATAATTCATCGGGGCAACAATCTGTAAGCAAAACCGCTGTGTGGTCAGACCATCTGATTAAAAAAACTTCTGACTCCAGCCGTCACTCTGTAACCCGGATAATCTGCCAGTCGTCGGAAGTCAGATCTGCAGGCGACGGAACGTAAACCGATAGCCTGCCGAACTCGTTCATGAAGATGAGACTCAGCAGATCCTGCGCGTCAGCCTAAAAAGATACGTGACGGGAAGTGTTGCCCCACCGTGCGCGGCGGCAGATAACATCAGCGTTCCCGCTGATAATTGAAATAGCCTGGCCCTACAGATACGCCGCAGGGGTTGGCGCGTAAGGGATATCAGACATGGTGTGCTCCCTGTGCTTTAAGAAGCGTCACGACGGGAGGTTCCAATCTCCGGGTGGTAACGTTGACAGGGTTGGAACTACCGGTGCACAAGAAAACCGGCCTACCCGAAGGTAGCCCCGCCAACGCCACCATAGATACGCCCGGAATAATCCGCACATGGTAGCGCCGAAGGCACTGTGTGCCAGCTCTCATGCTTTTTTTCAGGGTTCCAATCCCGGCCACTGTTTTACAGCGGCGCGCACACTATATCCGCCGCGCTAATAAATTTAATATGTCTAATGTGAAATTATCCACTGGTCATTATATCCACGCATGAATAAAGAAATGTTACCGCCCTAAATTACAACCTTTCTATCATCAGTCAGCGCTCACAACCGCCAGCGCTGCCGCCGCTTTGCGGGGCATTCATTGGAGTTATGAGGACAGTATGAAAGCACTTCGCACGGTAACGGATCGTTTTTCACTCATTGATAAAATTCGCCGTTTCACGCCGCAAAACAATCGCAACTACCTGCTGCGCTCGGTTCGGGAAACGTTCAGCAGCACGGAAACGCAGGAGCATATTCAGCTGGGGGAAATGTTCGGCTACTACGGCCACGGACGACGCGCCGCCTACTACGCGAAAACCGGACGTCTGAACCTGCCGGAATTTGCCGTTGTCATGGTGGACGGCAAGCCTGTGACGATTGAAAACGTGCCTTCAAACCGCATGCTTGAAGCCAGCGTTGATGATAACGGCGTGGTCACCCACGTTCAGGAGATTCTGGACACTGATCCGGGCAACATTGTTGATGGCATGAACCGTTCCCGCGCCAGCGGCTGGTCATGGGCGACCGGCGGCGATGATAACGCCGTGTCAAAAGTCACCAGCTTTCATGGGTTCGATTATGTGACCGTACCTAATTACATCAGCCTAGAGCATCCGTCAGCCATGCTGGAATCCGCCAGCGATCGTAAAGTATGATTTGCGCAGGGCTGGTGGAAAAAGAATATTCGGAGAATCAGGCAGCGGACATTTTTCAGCACTTTGAAAGCATGCGCGGCCAGGCGGCAATGTTTGAGTCGGGAGACGCGTCTCTGCTGGAATCGGCGCTGCACATTGAGCACGACAAGCGGCTGGAGCTAGAGGATCGGCTGCGCAGCGCCAACCTGATAATTGAGAGCGCCGGTAACGTGGCAAAAGCCCGCCGTAAAATCATGAAAGAGGCGCTGGCCAGCCTGCCGCTGTTTTTCAGCAAAGAGCAGACTGCGGCACTGTGCCGGATGGACCCCCCGTAAGATGCGCAGATCGTCGCCGCCATGCTGGAATCCATCGGTTCAAACGCGACGGCCACGCTTCCTATGGGCGCTCAGCAAAAACATTCGCTTCCTCAGACGCGTAAAAATGCGACGGAATGTAACCCGCTTTTATGGATAAATTCAGTAAAATAAAGGGGATAGACAGAGTGCGCCCTGTACAGGGCGTACCTCTGAGCACATTCTAAAACACCGGAAAATTCTTACCTGTGTTGATCCTTTTACAGATCACGTTTAGAATCCGCGCTCTGACCAAGCCGGCAAGCCTGGTCAGAATAAAAAAAATCGCCTGCAGCAAACAGTCGATTTTTCTACAACTTTATGTGGTTAGCGCCACAACGGCATTGCGCCGTACAACAAAACGATAAACAACAACCTGCTCACTTACAGGAAGGTAAATCAATGGAAATATCCATTCACAGGGAAGGAAATAACCAGTGAAGATAGTAGCTAAATACGCCGATCACGGCAACTCTTTTCCCTTGAATTGCTCAGATAATAAGCAAATCCCTGTACGGATTACCGGGTATGATTTCACCCACGTTATTGAGCTTTCACCTCTCCCAAAATCCCTGACTCGCGTACTCAAATTCGCGTGTAACCTGGCGTGTTCAACGCCAAGATTCGAGATCATCAAATCACTCAGCACGCTGGCAGAAGAAGCAGGCGTGAGCGTTTCTACCGTACAGCGCGCTTATCGCCTGGCGGTTAAACTCGGCATCCTCACTCATGAGGAGCAGCGCTGCAAAAATAACCACAAATGGAGCAAGCCCAGCAAATACACGTTCACCAGCAAAGCACTGGCTTTTGTACAGGCGAGTCTGGCTGAACTGAAAGCGGCTAATCTTCAGCCTGCGGGGCGTCAGAGTCTCGTCCGGAAAATCGTTGCTGACACCTTCTCAAAATTAAATTTCACCCTCGCTACTCCTGGTCAGAATGAACAGGCTACCCCTGGTCAAAATGACCAGCAAGAAGTAAGAGATCTCTCCAGAACAAGAGAAACACAATACAGTGAGTCAGCAATTTCGGAATCGAAAGAGATTGCGCCAGAGCCACTAGCACCAGAGAAAAAATTCGGGATTTATCAGGAATCACTGCAAAATCTAGCAGTAGGATCAGCAGCAGCTGACAAAGAGCGTCGTGCAGAGGCTTACCAGCGTAACGGCCAGCTGATGCACAAGGTGTACGGGTACATCAAATCCACCTTCAAGACCAAAGCCACTGCAGGCCGGAAACCAGAAAGCCGCCGCCAGACGGGTGATTTTGCCGGCGACGGCCTGAAGCACGATAACTACGTGATCCCGGAAGGGTTCAGAGGCGCTTAATCGGTAACTGTGCCACCAGCATCACGGTAGGCAGTCAGCAGCGTTTCAAGCGCATGCGTTTTCTGGCCATACGGTGAACCGGTAAGCGACGCCCAGATACCAGCTGCGCATACGTGATCCCTGCCGTTGCCGCATTGAACTGCTGGCGGGCGCCAGCGCGGTTCTGCTCAAACCCTTTCAGATCCTCTTTGGTGTAAAAGGTGCCGGACTTCTTTTTGCCCTGGGCAATAATGTCGTCGAGCGCCTTATTTTTCAGGGTGAGCGGGTTAAGGGTACGGTGCGCAATGCGGCGCGATCGCCGGCGGTCTTTGTCTATCTGGTCGAACACCCGGGAGAACTCTTTCGACGAGAGCCCGGCGGTGTCGTAGCGCCCGGATTCGGTACGGGCAAACGGGGTTTCAGCCACTGATTAACTCCGGATTTCCAACTGCGTATTCGCGCATGCGGTTACGCAGCCACGCCATATCCGGCAGGGAGAGCGTCTGGCCAGCGGGCAGCGGCTCTATTTCTGACTCAATCCCGCACAGCAGCCGGAAGATCCAGCGCAAATCCGCATTGCCCTCATAGGCGCGATAAGCTGCCAGGTCAGCGCGGAATATCTCGTCGAGACGGATGGTGTAGTCCTGATTACCTTCGTGAAACGCGGCGGAGCGTTTGATCACTTCCTGGTGAAAGAGGCTGCGCAGCACCACGTCCTCAATAGAGCGATCGTCGAGGCGGTTATAACTCACAGAATCCGCTCCTCGTCGCTGATGCGCTTGCCGGCGAGCGATTCCGGCACGGCCTCAGCGGCTTTGATTTTTTCGTAGCCGATAAGGCGCTTGAAAGCGTCGATTACGGACATATCCATAGCATACCCTTGTAAATACTAAATTATATTAATTATTTCATATGAAATAATATCTGCTAAATCTATTTCATCGCGATTTTTATCTTTAAACCGTAGCCACAAATAATAAGCAATGACAGCATTGTCATTTTGTACAAAATGAAACATTATGAGTACATAAAATTTTATTGTACTCATAATGGAAAATCATGCATAAACTTCAGGCTCGAAACATTCCTTCCGATCTGTATGATCGCGTCCAGGCTGCGGCAGAGAAAAATAATCGCTCCTTGGAGGGCGAAGTCAGGCACGCCATTGCCAGCCAATATCCGGCGCCAGGCACAGAAAAGCTGCCTCAGCGCGTTCAGTGGCAGCAGGAAACCGCTGACCGCCTTCGCCGGCTTGTGACGCAGTTACGTATGGATGACTTCTGGCGATTCCGCGGCCCGGGATCAGTTGTGCAGTTCGCCCGCACAGTCGGAGAAGCCTCACCGGCGGACTTTCTCGACTGGCTGGACGGCTCATCACCCCTGCCTTTTGAGGCCGCTGAGCGCATAGCAGATTTTACTTCCTGCAGCGCTGACTGGCTTATGGACGGCTGGGGCAGCCCGTTCCCGGTTGAAGACATCGGCAGCCCGGGAGATTATGAGGCATTTTTCAGCCCGGCCGGCCCGGAGAATTATCGCTATCATCTAATACGCTTTCCTGACGAAAGTCTGTATTTTGTCCGGTACGATCGGCAAGCAGATATATGGACCAGCGGCTATACAGGCGGGCGCTTTTATCTCGGGGACGGCATGGGTAGTGGCGGGCAGGGTAACCTCAAGAGTTTTCTGCGGTTTCTGAAGGAGCATTGCTCCAACCTACGTATTGACAGTCACGACAGTCGTGAAGACAGTGCTTATATCGAGGATCATCATCCTCGCTGGCTTCTTAAGGATGCGGAGCACACTATGACGGATTGGCTATCGGCACTGTTAAAAGGAGAGGTGCCCGCGCACTGGCAGAATACCGATGACCTGCGCTATGTGATTGCTGGATTCAAAAACGTATCGGCGTGACTTCATTATAAAGCCGGAATCTGCAGGGAAAAAGAGGGCGCCCGGAGCCCGGACAGGACAGGACAGGACAGGACAGTTTGATTCCGCGGGGGATGGTTGAGGCATGGAGGGCAGGAACGGAACCGTACCTTACCGCCTTTTGTGGATACCCAGCAGGCAGGCCAGGCGGAAGAGCGGGCGCGTCAGGCAGTTGTGCTCAAGCAGGGCATCGGCCTCGCGCTGGCTCTGTCGGCGGATATGTTTTCCCCAAACCGGATCATGACGGCCATTTTCGATTTCTCCGCGTACGGCCCTGTCGCGAACTTTCATCAGAAGCGCGAAGGCGGCCGTTGTGAGAACAAGCCAGGCCGCAGCGCCGGCTGTAGCGGAAAAGTCAGCGAAGCTGGCGGCTGCCGCCACGCAGAAGCCAGCCGTCAGTAACGACATAAAGAAGACGGCAAATATCGCGCGGAATGTGCAATTAACGACGGTAAAGCTCAGGACTTTCTTTTCGGGAAGCGGCGTTCGGAATCCCATGATTTTTCTTATCTGCATATTACTCATATAGCATTAATCTTACCTTGATCTGCGGCTTTAAACCAAACGGGTACAATTTTCATTGGTATACCGCTGCGGCATGAGTTAAGTAATCAATACCTGTTAAGCCTATGTATAGGATATGCTTTTACCATTGCTTAGGGTATACTTAGCATATGCCTGCTAATAGTTGCAGCTAAGGAGCGATTTATGAGAACCGTATCAATTTTTAAAAACGGCAACAATCGGGCAATACGTCTGCCCCGGGATCTGGATTTTGATGGAATAAGCGAGCTGGAAATTGTCCGGGAAGGTGACAGCATTATTCTTCGTCCCGTCAGGCCTACATGGAGTTCGTTCGCGTTGCTGGAAAAGGCAGATCCTGACTTTATGGCTGAGCGTGACGACGTCGTAAGCGACGAAGGGCGATTTGACCTGTGAAGAAAACCTATATGCTGGATACCAATATCTGTTCTTTTATTATGCGTGAACAGCCGGAGGCGGTAATCAGCCGTCTGGAACAGGCAGTGCTGCGCAATCACCGGATTGTGGTATCAGCCATCACCTACGCTGAAATGCGTTTTGGCGCTATTGGAAAGAAGGCTTCTCCTCGTCACGGTCAGCTGGTTGATGCGTTTTGTGCTCGTCTTGACGCCGTCCTGTCATGGGATCGTGCAGCGGTAGATGCCACTGCGGAAGTAAAAACGGTTCTGGCGGCAGCCGGTACGCCAATCGGCCCTAATGATACTGCTATTGCCGGTCATGCTATTGCTGCCGGCGTGATTCTGGTGACAAATAATACGCGCGAATTTGCTCGGGTACCTGGCCTGATTCTGGAAGACTGGTGCAATAAATAGAGTACATTTCCGGCATGTCTCAGCGTGCCGGAACATGATAGCCCATGAGTTTAACAGCTTGATATGGCGTAATTATTTCAGGATTTTTTACGGGCATGGGCATCATGAAGAAGGCGTATTTTCCCGGTAAGATCCTTTTCGACGCCATAAATACGCTGTACCAGATCATCCAGCACCTCGCAGGTCATCTGTATATGAGAATTACGGATACGACTCCCATGACTGCCCGAGTTACCTACCCATTTTAGCGCCATAAGAGCTGCCTGATGCTTACCTGTCTGTTCCGGATAATCCTCTATCCTGTTATGTAGCGTCAAAGGATAAGGTTTTTTACCTTCACGTGAGCGTTCCCGTGGCACACCCAAGGTATCCAGCATATCTTCCAGCACTGATCGCATAGCATTAATGGCCGCAGTGCCTGATACAGGTAAGAGATTAGATATTTCTCGTAATCCTTCGGCTATTTCATACGGGCAACCTTCAGGCACTGTGAAAACCGGCAGCGGAGGCACAAATACTTTGGGTTTAAGAAAGAGGGAATAAGCCGGGTTATTATTGTCATCTGGCTCAATTTCACCTCTACCTTCACCGGAAACGGCCACAAACTCCATACAGGTTTTGCGCCTGCATTGCAGCATAAGCGTGAATACATATGACTCCATTTCAGTGACAAACCAGTCCTCTCCAGAATCACGCTGAGTTGCTGCTGTGGGCTGAATGTTAAGAGTATCCGGCACAAGCTCAAGCGATGCTTTCAGGCATGACGGGCAGTGCCATTCTGGTAGTGCATCATGAACAAAAGAAACATTAGGTAAAGAACCGTGCATATTTAAGTACCTGCAAATATTAATAGGTCTATTCTACACCGATCTTTTTGTCGGTTTCCTGACGCAATATTTTCTAATCTTCCTCAGCAAAAACGACCAATTTTTCACCATATTCGTTTCCATTTCCCTCATGTAAGGTGACTTTCTCTTGTCAGAAAAAAATCGCTGGCTAATACTGTATATATAAACAGTACAAAAGAGGGGGAAATAAAAATGCGCTATTCAGTTTTAACAGTAACTTACTGGTTAAGTTCTGCGCCGGAGCCTTCAAAATGAGGCCGGTCAGTTATTCATCTGGCCTGACCGTACTGTGGCCGCCATTGATGACGCCCTCGGTAAAAATACCATTTTTTGCGGAGGCCTGTGCAGCTGGCTTCCCCTCTCCGGCGCAGGATTATGTCGAAAAAGAGTTAGACCTTAATGAGCTATGTATCCGCCGGAGGGCATCAACCTTTTTTGTACGGGCCAGCGGCAGTAGTATGCAGGAGCTGGGCCTATGCGATGGTGATGTGATGGTAGTAGATCGAGCTGAACAGGCCTCTCATGGCGATATCGTTATTGCTGAAGTGGAAGGGGAATTCACGGTCAAACGTCTGCAGCTGCATCCCCGAATCGCTTTGTTACCTATGAATCCCGCTTATTCCGTAATCTACCCGGAAGAGCTACAGCTGCTTGGCGTTGTTACCTGGTTCTTCAGCAGCACGCGCGCGCGCCGGAGGTAACCATGCCGATGTTTGGTCTGGCTGACGTCAATTCTTTCTATGCCAGCTGTGAGGCGCTTTTCCGCCCGGATCTGCGTGGAAAACCAGTCATAGTACTGAGCAATAATGATCTGAGTGATCGGTACTGTTAGTTAGAGATGAGGGGGCGGTAGCAATAGAAGGCTGCCACCGCATTTAAAAAGTTCTGATGAGATGAGTTTGTAATTAACTTGCCTGTACAGGTGGTAGAAATCTTTTAAGTGTTGCACACAAGTCGCGAGCACTTTCTTCATCCCTAAGCATCCGAGTAAGCCATGCCTCAAAGGCAGGCAATCTTGTCTGCTTCAAATGCTGAGCTGCAAGGGCGAGTAACCCTTTGTTGTCATAAATGGTTAATAAAGAAGGCAAATCCTTATTTTGTAATGCACTTATAATTTTTTGATTCGCGACCGCGGCAATTGCATTGATGTCCAAAGCAGAAGTTTGGGTCTCATATTCCGAAATTATTTGGGTTATAGTTTTAGAGTTGGAAAGATCGACCTTTTTTAATACCCGATCTATCCGTCGGCGACAATACCTTACAACCACATCATCAATAGCCGTTTGAGAACTTAAGCTGTTAAATATTGCGATCTGAAGGTTCAACAATTTCTGTTCAAGCTCAGCGCCTACGTAGCCTTCAGTCTGAGCAATTGCACGGCTTACTTCTGGTAGGAGAATAAGATTTTCAATCTCAGAAACAGGTAAAGGAAAAACGCCAAAACTATTCAGATACTGGATCTCGTCCATTGTATAGTCATCGGCGTCAACAATCCCTGCACAAGTTATGCGTGTAAGTTGTGCATTCGCACGCATAGTAACTACTGCGTGTATGACTTGCTCACATGACCCTCTTGGAATTACAGTCCAGTCCTGATAGCAGCACCGATAAATCGCTAGATCTAGACTTGTTCCGGCCCCTTCTACAAATAAAATTGGGCGGCGACTGCCGAGAATTAGTGTTGTAACTTCTTCGCTGAAACCGGTATCCTCTGGCACGCTTTCTATTATCCACGATGGCATTGAATTATAAGACTTAATTACGAATTTTTGGGCTGACCGTGATGTAGCAAAGTGCAAGTCATGAGTAATGAATATAAATGCGCAATCCTTTCTCGATGTCTCTATCTCATCCCACAGACTAGAAATTATAGATGGGTGAACATGTAGTTCAGGCTCATCGATGATGAGTAAAGAATTATCAGCAGCAACTAAGGCTTGAGCTATCAAATAAAATATTGAACGCTCACCATCACTCATTTCTGAAGCGGGATATGTTCCAGAATTTTCTATAGCGGAGACCTGAATATCATCGCCAGTAATCACCAATTGCCGGTGAGGAAGAAGGCGCTGCCAAATGTCCGCAAGTATTTCGAATTTCGTCGGTATCACTTCCGTTAACGTGCCCGCCTTGGCCCTGCTATGTGTATCTAATGTTTTGATAGACATGTCTGCAAAAAGAGCTTGGAGCAGACTATCGTAGTCGTCTAGCATCCCTACTGCTGGCTTTGAGTTAGGCCACCTACTATTTATTCGGTTATAAATAGTAGCGTGCTCACTTTCCCATCCTAACCTGAGTTTTCTAAGTGCCTCGATACCACGGATTTTAGGTACAGCCGGATTGAGGTTTAACGCACGATGAGCCGAAATCCGATGAGCGTCAATCCCTGCGGCATCTTCGATTAAAACAGCTAAGCGTGTTTTTCCAGAACCATTAGCTCCAACAAAGACAACAGATGAGCCTGGATAAATTTCTATAGGTATCTGCCCATTTGGACCGGGAATCATAAAATTGAATGACAAATTGAAACCCCTTTTTTTGGGATGTTAGCCAAATTTAGCAAATCATTAACTTGCGCGGCATCAATTGTTAAATGGATCGTTTAAGATGCAAGCAATGAATCGAAATAACAAACTAAAATCCGCCATATCATAAATGAAATAACGATAAATTGTACAACCGATAAGCACCATTTTATCTCTGTATGCACAGCTGACAATGTTTGTATCTGCCTACTAAAAATGCCTACAGAGACGTTTGCTATACTGTATTTTTCAAACTACAGCAATATCTCTTGTTAAAGATAATTGCCTGAAATTCAATAGCTTATCAACAGCTAACTATTGGCATCATTCAGATATAATGACGGCTGTGTGATAGCGCGAAGCGCAGGCGCCAAAAAACTCGGCATAAAGATGGGTGCCCCGTGGTTTCAGATCAGAACTCAGACCTTTAGTGAGCCGATACATGTCTTCAGTTCAAACTATGCGCTTTATCATACATTAAGCCAGAGGGTCATGATGTCTCTTGAAGCCATGGCGCCCCGCGTGGAACAGTACAGCATCGATGAGATTTTTCTTGATTTGACCGGGATTGATGCATGTGAGGATTTTGAGCATTACGGTCGCCGGCTGAGACAATATGTTTATGACAATACAGGCCTGACCGTTGGTGTGGGTATGGGTCCTACAAAGACGCTGGCCAAGTCTGCTCAGTGGGCAGGCAAAGAATGGCCTCAGTTTCGGGGAGTGCTCGCGCTTTCGCCAGAAAATCCTAAGCGCACTGAAACTTTATTATCCAGGCAGCCAGTATCAGAAATATGGGGGGTAGGCAGACGGATTGCCCGTCAGCTCGGCATCATGGGCATCTCAACGGCCCTTGATCTGGCGCGCGCCAGTCCGGCATATATACGTAAAAACTTCAGTGTTGTGCTGGAAAGAACGGTACGCGAACTAAATGGCACCTCCTGTATAGCGCTCGATGAAGCTCCTCAGATTAAAAAGCAAATAGCCTGCAGCAGAAGTTTCGGCGAGCGCGTAACGTCTAAAACGGCTATGCAGGAAGCTCTCTGTCTTTATGCCACGCGCGCAGCAGAAAAACTCAGGGCTGAGCAGCAGTACTGCCGGCAGATAAATATCTTCATACGCACATCTCCACATGCAGCTGGCGAAGTGTTTTATGGCAACAGCGCCGGCGAACGTCTGATTATCCCTACGCAGGACACACGTGATGTCATTGAAACGGCAATGCGGCTGCTTGATAAAATATGGCTCGAAGGCCGGCGCTATATGAAAGTAGGGATCATGCTCGATGACTTTACCCCTGACAGCATAGTTCAGCCCGACCTGTTTGATGACAGCCGTATCAGATCAAATAGTCTTCAACTTATGAAGGTTCTGGACGGTATCAATCAGTCAGGTAAAGGCAGCCTGTGGTTTGCACGTCAGGGCGTCGATAAAGAATGGACGATGAAAAGGGACATGCTGAGTCAATCATATATGACAAGCTGGAGTGATATCCCCGTCGCCTACATCCGCTAAACAACCTTTTTTGATGACGCCTCTTTTCAGCTTCAGGGATTGAAGCTGAATCGACTTTTTGAATAAGCAATGACATTCTGAACAAAATAAATACAGAAATTCAGTTAAAATACCTACTTTCCATAAACCTTTCAAAAAACCTATTAAAATATTTTTATCAGCCAAAACTATTTTAATTAAACACTTACGATAAAATAATGACAACACGATATTGTCATTAAAACAAAAAGCAAGAAAAATAATATAAAAATAGTGGTTGACACTTGACTTTGATATATGATCTGAGTAGTATGATTATATATTCAAGACAAGAAGGCGCAATGCCTTCGGGACATAAGTCGGGTCCTCTGCGAATATAAACAGTAAAGTCAGAGGATCCGAATGGTATATTCATACCAGGCTCTGGCGACCGTCAGGGCCTTTTTTTTGCTCTGAGCTCTCTTAAAACTTAGTGTACTGGTGCAACGCCAGTGAAGAAGTGCGCCTTAAAAATGAGTGTGGCCAATCAGTAAAAAAGGGGTTAGCAATACGTAACCCATTGAATAACAAGTCAACAAACAAGGGTTTTCACATGAAAACTTTATTAAAAGAAATCTGTATTAAAAAAATGTGTTCATCAACAGAAGGAAAATATTATGAACAAAAAAAATGCAATAACAGCAGTAAAGAAAATGAAAGTTACCCGTCGCTCTCGCAAGCTGTCCCGCAAAAAAGAACTAGGGCACCCCCAGTCTGTGCGTTCAAAACCGTCAGGACCGAAAGAACCGCATAAAACTGTTTACGTATCAGTTTATATGCCTGGTGCTCCGGAACCACGTCCAGCATCAAGATTTGCACTGGAGGTTTTCTTTGGCGCGATTCTTAGCCATCAGCTGGAATCGTATTGGCCAGGATTTAAAGTGTTTGTAGAAAAAGTAGTAGAACTATCGGGACTGGCGCCGGCAGGCGCAACTATTACACAACTGATTTATTACGGAATAGTATGCGCTTTACCGACGACATTTCTTGCAATCATGCGAAAAATAAACAAGTAGTACGTATCACAGTAGGAGGTGTTGGCGCACCTCCTACTAAGCAGTTTAGCAAAGAGGTGGTTGAATATCAAACACCTCGTTTTTTGAGCTAACCTGAAAAAATAATCCAAACTTTGAAACTAATAGTGATGTATTAAGTGATGTCATCGCAGATAAAAAATTTAGACCTCGATAAAAAATGGTTCTACGGCTCTCGCGGCTACACTGACAAGTTAGTTAACTTTTTCTTCAAAGCATCAAGATCAGACATATTGCCCTTTAATGATGTATTCATACTGTATGACATCAGTAATACAGCGCGAAGAGATGGCAGAGTTATAAAAGAAGCACGGCGCAGCTGGCGCTCTTCCATTCTTGACTGTACTAATGATGCTGAATCTGCAGAATAATTACGACAACGCGTAATGGGTCATGCCATGCTAAAAGAGTCCGCTAATATCAGTATTGATAACTGGCATAGTGGCTGGAAAACCGGAGAAGTACTCAGGTATGCCCCCGGAAATGATTCAGCCAGGCACAAAATCCATTCACATATCAGTCGTGAGTCCGGAGAAACCGGACGCGTGCTCCAGCAGGTTCAGCAGGTTCAGCAGGTTCAGCAGGTTCAGCAGGTTCAGCAGGTTCAGCAGGTTCAGCAGGTTCAGCAGGTTCAGCAGGTTCAGCAGGTTCAGCAGGTTCAGCAGGTTCAGCAGGTTCAGCAGGTTCAGCAGTCAGTTTATCTGGAGTTGTCGCGTAAGATAAGCCTGCATATTTTAAGAGAAGCATTTTCGATGGGTTTTGATGGCCTGATCGGTGCGGTACCAGATTCAGGCGGTCATTTTCTTGCAGCCTTTAATACTCTGGCCGTAGAAAAGCCCCGATGAAATAATATTTGTCGGTGCGCTTTTTCAGCAAAAGAGTATAGGCCTGACTCATTTCACAACCGGGATGTCTGCGAATCGGGTGGTATAACGGGGGCTGAGCATGTTTCTTTTCATCTGCCAGATGCTCTCACCCGTTCCCTGTCCGGCGAACCATACTTTCCCTTTACCTGACCGGTTTATGCCGTCCAGTGCAGCCATAAGAGCGTCTGCGTTAGCTCGCGGCAGCTGTTCGCTGAACAGATCAAACTGTGCGATATCAGATTGCCAGAAATCACTCAGTATGACGCCCGCCTTTGCGTATCGGTAACCATCGCGCCATATTGAGGCAAGCCCTCTAAGAGCCATACCGGTGATATCACGGGTATCTGCCGTCGGGTATTCACTGGTTACGGGTGCAGAATGCGAATACTGCGGCTCAGTTCCGTAACGCCCCGTAGCTATTGATACCGTAACGTGCCGGCAACGGGAACCCTGAGCCCTGAGCTTTTCAGCAGCTCTGGCTGCGTATGAGGCAACAGCCTGCTGCATGTCTTCCAATCTGGTTAAACGCTCTCCAAACGACCGTGAGTTAACTATCTGCTGCTTTGGACCGGGTGCGTCTTCAAGCGCCAGGCATGATTCTCCCCGCAACTCGCGAGCGGTACGCTCAATGATCACATCAAAGTTTTTACGAAGCATACGGATATCGCTGTCAGCGAGCTGCAGTGCGGTCGTAATACCCAGCGTTTTCAGACGCTGATTAATACGCCATCCTATGCCCCATACGTCGCCAACATCGGTCAGCTGCAGCAGCCTTCGCTGTCGGCGCGATTCGCTAAGATCAACAACACCGTTCGTTTTTGTCCACTTTTTTGCTGCATGATTGGCAAGCTTAGCAAGCGTCTTCGTCGGTCCAAACCCTACACCGATTGTAAGGCCGGTTTCTCTGCGGATCCGCTCACGCATACTCTGTCCAAAAGCCTCAAGCGGCATATAACTCCCTATCCCTGTGACGTCCAGAAAGCTTTCATCAATAGAGTAAATCTCCTGGCCGCCTGCCATCTCTCCGAGAATGGCCATCATTCTTGCCGACAAATCGCCGTAAAGCTCATAATTGGAGCTGAAGACGTATACGCCGTTGTCCCTGAAAAATCGCTCATGTTTGAAATATGGTGCCGCCATCTTTATACCAAGACGTTTAGCTTCTGCTGAACGCGCGATCACACAGCCATCGTTATTGGATACGACGCATATCGGTTTACCACGCAGATCGGGCCTAAATACGCTTTCGCATGAAGCATAGAAGTTATTGGCATCAGCCAGGGCATATATGGTTAATCGCCTCCCGGGCCGTTAAATCCCAGCCCGGCGACATCAGTCAGGGCATAGGCAACAACGCCCCAGATCGGCAGAGGCTGAGCTGGATCCAGCAAATATACCGGCTCACTTCGATCTGACGCCTGAAGAGCCGGGACCGGCTTCAGCTGCAGACGGCGCAGAATCAATTCTCCGTCAACCTCTGCAATGACCAGCTGGCCATCTCCGGGAATTAACGCTCGATTGATGGCCAGCACAGAACCTTTGATAATGCCGGCGTCAGGAAAGGCGCTGTCACTCCGTACTAGGTAAGTTGAATGGGGAGAAAGATAAACGAGATCTCCTAACTCCAGACGTTTCTCTGTGTAGTTCTGGGCAGGACTTTGAAATGCCATTCAATACTCCAGGCTCAGTATGAATACCGTAATCTTTTCAGCTTAAAGCGAATGGAACGGGCATCTGAGCCAGCTCATAAATAATCTTAGCTAAAATCGCTGGATATGATGAGCAGACGACGTTATGAGAGAATGGCAGTATGGCAGCTGGTCTGAGAGCACCATGAGAGGCCACAGCGCTCAGGCAGCTTATTTAGTGCGGATTATCGTACTCTTTTCTGAATAGACCAGGCTGCCGGCAGGTACGTCTTTATTGACGAATGCCATGGCGCCTATAGTCACGTTATCACCGATTCGGATGTCACCGATAATGCAGGTATGGGCGCCGATATCGCAGTTATCGCCAATATATATCTTGCCGTCAGGGTTTTTTGAGTCTTTACGACCGATAGTCGTGTTCTGTCGCAGGTTGATGTTTTTCCCGATGACGCTTTCAGCGCGAACAACAATTCCTACGTAATGATTTAGCTTCATACCCGGGCCGATAAAAGCAGCCACGCTGATATCTGCGCCGTACTTCCTGAGCAACCCGTGGTTGATGCGGCGGGCCCATTTACGTTTACGCTCCGAAGGCTGGGTGTGCAGGTAGTTCGCCAGTCGCCACCAGAAATAGAAGTTTTTTTTGTAGCCGAACGCCACGCGGTGAAAGATCTTAAACCAGGAAAATTTCTTTTTTCCATCCCTGTTAAGAACTTCAATACGCAGGCACTCTTTGAAATGTTCGTAGGCACAAATGTCGTTAACGTCTGTAACTGGCGGCGATGCTGTCAGATCATGTTGCATGAAGTACGGAAATATCCTGGTGAGAATTTTCCTGTATTTTAAAATAACTGGTACTGAATAGCATCATTTTAAGGCCGAAATGTTCATTAAAAATGAACATTCTCAGGACACTTATCCGGTCAAGGTTGATTTGCCTTTCATGAGTTCTGCAGACAAAGATTCTGGCCTTAAGCAAAGGCTGAATTCATCCAGAATATGTCTTAGCTCAGCTTTACTGGATGTGCTGGCTGCACGGGCAGCAATGTCGTTAAAACGGGCATCGTTAAAAGCCTTCGCCAGCATAAGAGCATTAAGCGCTATCTGTATGCCGGCCATCGGGTCAGGTGCTTCATCGAGTGCTGTGTAAAGGCTTTCCATGCTGGCCTGAGCCTCCGGATTCATACTGCAAAAGTTCTGTTGCTGATACCAGGTTATAACCTGATTCACCATGACGTCGCTTGCTTTGAAAAAAGTACTCATAAGTATCCTTGTCGTGTATACCAGCTCAGTTTGTGTCTGCCAGATGCTTTGCACAATACTGGGAACTGCTATTGATAACTCATCCGTGATATTCATAAAGCTGGCGAGCAGTGCGCAGCCTGCTTCTTAAATGACGCGTAAGCGGCATGGAGGCGCCAGCAGTGGGTTAGCATTATGATAGAGCTTAATGGCGCCGTAAGCCCGGCGTAGCCGGTTACAGAGCTATATACTCTCCAGTCCAGCCCCCCTCCCTGTGAAGTGGTCAACTAAAACTGGCCACCGCGTTAGAGTTTTTCCAGTATCGGTTTTCCGATTCGTTTGGTGGTAACCCACAGTTATATTCATGCGGCCTGAGCGCGCTGTAATACCCAACGATATAGTCCGTTATAGCGTGAGCTGCTTCGCTGAAGCTTACGTAGCCCGTCATCGGCACCCATTCGTTCTTCAGGCTCCTGAAGAAGCGCTCCATTGGGCTATTATCCCAGCAGTTTCCGCGCCGGCTCATACTCTGCTTGATTCGGTATCGCCACAGTAACTGCCGGAACTGCCTGCTCGTATAATGACTGCCCTGATCGCTGTGGAACATTAACCCCATGGGCTTACCGCGAGTTTCCCATGCCATTTCCAGCGCTTTCATGGTGAGCCTGCTGTCCGGCGAGAACGACATTGCCCAGCCCACTGGTTTTCTTGCGAATAGGTCGAGGACAACGGCGAGGTACGCCCAGCGTTTACCTGTCCAGATATAGGTCACATCACCGCACCACACCTGGTTTGGCTCTGTTACGGCGAACTGTCGCTCAAGATGATTCGGGATAGCAACGTGCTCATGCCCCCCACGCTTATACCGGTGAGTCGGCTGCTGACAACTGACCAGCCCCAGCTCTTTCATGAGTCTGCCAGCGAGCCAGCGCCCCATCTGGTAGCCTCTCTGGGTTGCCATTGTGGCGATGCTCCTTGCTCTGGCTGAACCGTGGCTGATGTTATGCAGCTCCAGCACCTGGCTTCGTAATACAGCCCGCATGCCGTCTGGTTTTTCAGGACGGTTTTGCCAGTATTTGTAGCTGCTGCGATGAACCCCGAACACGTGGCAGAGAGAGGCCACTGGATAACGCGCCCTGAGTTTCCCGATTAACGAGAACTGTTCAGGGAGTCTGACATCAAGAGCGCGGTAGCCTTTTTTAGAATATCGTTTTCCATTTCAATACGTTGTAGCTTTTTCTTCAGCTCACGTATTTCGATTTGTTCTGGTGTTATCGGAGAGGCTTTTGGTGTTTTGCCCTGACGCTCTTCACGCAGTTGCTTGACCCATTTTGTCATCGTGGAAAGACCGACATCCATAGCCTTAGCGGCATCAGAGACGGTGTAGTTTGATCGACAACCAGCTGAGCGGATTCGCGTTTGAATTCAGGACTAAAATTTCTTCGTTTCATTGGTGCACCTATATTGTTCTGAGGTGAGCATATCACCTCTGTTCAGGTGGCCAAATTCAGTAAACCACTTCAACTGACGCTAGGCAGCTCTTGGGTGCAAATGGTTACTGATGGCTTCTATATCCGCATTTGTGTAGCTTTCAGATAGCTCGATGAATGCTATTCCTGCACTGCTACATGCTTCACGTTTGACCGCGTCGCGCACAATGGCGTCGCCTTTAAAGTGGCCACTTCCATGATACTCAACAACGGCTATCGGCTGCCCTGACCAGTCTATGATCACGAAGTCTGCCCGCTTGCTGTTAATCGCCAGGTAAGCCTGCTTGTCATCCGAGCCAAGAATCTCACCGAGTGATACCTGGGAGAATACGCGATAGCCACGATGTGATGCTGAAAGCAATTTTCAAGCCTGCAGAATACGCCGTACTCACTTTTATTCATCAGTGGGCGTTTATAAAATTCGTTGCCCCTGACCGTAACCAGCTGGCGTTCTGCTACAGACTGCTCCCTGACAACCTCCGGAGCACGGTCATAATTTTCACGCTTCGGTGGCTGATAATCTGTTTTGCGTCTGTATACGTTCCCCTTCCTTTTACGTTTTCCACCCGAAATCAGGTAAGCGACCACCGCGATAGCGATCAGAAACCAGAAAAACATATCCATATATCTTCTCCAAAACTGAAAGGAGCGCAGGTATCTTGCTTAGATAACCTCGTCTGTAAAACCCAATTGTACCCTCCCCTGCCCTGGTTCGAAGAGCCATGCTAATGAATATGCGCGTTCTGTTTATGTATGCCTAGCACACCTTTTAAATACTAAAAATGTACATTTTTAGTATTTATGAAGTATCCTTTATTGCACTTTAACAGATGTACTGATAAGGTGCTGAACAAATACTGAAAATGTACATTTTAGGGATGGGGAAAGTATGAATAACGCATCAAATCCATACGCGGGAAAAGTTGTAGCGGTAGCAATCAAAAAGGGCGGTACGGGCAAATCGCTTATCAGTCTGAACATAGCGCCCGAGCTTAAGCCTGATACTTTTTACGACACTGACCCTACTCCGGCCGTGACGACGTTTAATGGCTTCCGCGATGAAGATATTCGGTGGAATGTCGTGCGCCTGACCGATGACATGGAAAATGTTGTTGACCGCTTCATCGCCGATGTACTGGAGGCTAAAGAGAAGGGACAGACGGTACTGGTTGACTGCGGTGGCTTTGACTCCTCGATTACCCGTGCAGCTGTGGCGCTCGCTGATCTCATTATTTCTCCGTTGAAGGATGACCCGTCCGATATCCTCGGCCTTCACGAATTCAGTAAGGTACTGGATGAAATCTCGGCAGAGTTAGGCGAGAAAAAAATTGCCCATGTGGTGATGAATAAGGTCCCGCCAAACCGACGCAACTACAGCGACATCGATAACTACATTGCCCAGTTCGACAATCTGGTCCGGATGGAAACAGCTATTCCGATGGACAAGGCCGCACCTCAACAGTTTGGCCAGGGGATGGGCGTCGTTGAGCATATGACGACACGCTACAGCAATGTAGGAAACGCTATGCGTTCACTCTTTTTAGATATGCGCAATGCTATAGAAAAGGTATGATTAAGATATTCAATGAGTATTGAAAATGTACTTTTTAAATATGAATGGTGTATCTGATGGCTAATCCTAAATCAGCAATGTTTGAACGCATTTCACAGCTCTCAAAAAACGCACCTTTGCACGAAGCAGGGAGCTCTGCATCGGCTGAACAACAGCCTGTCGCGGCCGAAGCCGTCAGACCTGCAGAACCAGATAAGCTGGGAGAAACCGAACCTTCCGGCCCACGCCGCAAAGCGAAAGCTGTGCGCAGAGCCAAGAATGTTCAAATTCCCGAAGACCTCTGGGACGCATATGACTCACTAAAAGAGCGTAACGTCACATCCCTGTTGATGACGCCTTACATACTTGAAGCATTTCGTGAAAAGCTGGCGCGCGATGGCGCTTTTGATAGCAAGAAAGACTGAGTGTGGCAGGTCATTACCTGAACAGCCATTTACGCTCCGTCGATACGTTATAAATACTCATAATGTACATTTTAGGTGCTGAATAAGTACTTTATAAGCACCTCTGTAAGAGGTGGTGAAAATGTTCAACCTGAATGCTTTAAACATCAAGGCGCTTTGTTGACACTGAACAAAGAGGACGCTCATGAGTCAGTTAGAAGAGATGTACAGGACGTTCAGGAACGGTGACCCGGTAATCACAGTTACACAGAGCGTAAAAATGCTTAAAGGAAATGTACGCAGGAAGCGGCCTGTGTTCGAAGAGTGGCAGCAGCGACTCAACGCCGGTGAAAAGTTGCCACGTGGTCGCTATTTCACTGGTAAAAAACCAGGCCTCATAATGCGTTTTATTGATGAATTTCACCTGGTAAACTCACCCTCGTAAGAGGTAAGGGCAGCTAAATTTTAGTTGCCCTTACCTATTCTTCTGATACAATTTTAACGCATTAAAAGTATTTAAAATGTACATATTAAATACTTATTAAATTCCCTTAGCATACCTTAGCAACGGGTAGCTCCTTCCAGTTCGTCGTCCATGCTTTACTCAGCACTTCCCGCTTCATCTTCCAGTCAGGATCAATTCCTTTACCCGCAAAGCCTATGTTGTAGCGCCCGGAGCGGTTCATCGAATCTATCAGGCTCATCAGCGCTTCACTGCCGGCGCGCGGCGCCTCATCGTCAAACAGGTTCAGCTGCGCCACGCCGTTCGGCCGCAGCTCGCTGAGCATGATCCCCGTTTTCGCATACCGAAAGCCTGGGCGCCAGATGGCGTCCAGAGACTTTACCGCTGCCTCGATGATGTTGCGCGTGTCCTGGATGCCAACGCGCAGCTTCACGAACGCCCTATTGCCGTAGCCGGGCTGCCCGGTGTCGAAAGGCGAGGTGCGGATAAAAACGGAGATGTGGTGGCAGAACTGGCGGTCTTCACGCAGCTTCTCCGCCACGCGTTCAGCGTAGGCGCAGACGGACTGCCGCATTGCGTCATATTCAGTGATGCGCTCGCCAAAGCTGCGGCTCACGACTATCTGCTGCTTTGGTGGTGGGGTAACCCGGCTGTAATCCGGAGGCTGGCACACTGTGCTGTCGGCCAGTATCTGATGACACATAAACACTCGCAGGCGTAAGCGACTGTTTATGGGGTAAAAGAAATCAGGTATAAAAGGGCCACACAGCACAGCTACCTGAAAAAAATGAGAACGCATTACGACAATCTGAAAGTATCGATGGATGCGCCTGCTGAAGTAATTCAGGCCGCTTACAGGAGTCTTGCAAAAAAATATCATCCGGACAGAAATACAAATAATCCTGACTCTGCAAGGATTATGCAGCTCGTTAACGCTGCCTATGAAGTTCTGTCAGACCCGGTTAAAAGGGCTGAGCATGATACCTGGATACGGCAGGAAAACTGGAAGCGTAAGCAGGAGTCGCTTAATCTGGTCAGGCATACGGGGCGCGCTTAAATCACGCCTGGCTGAATATTATCACGACTGCTGACATCGCAATTCATACCGGCAGGCAACAGAGCGGAGCAGGGGGGATGCGCAGCACCACGTCCTCAATAGAGCGATCGTCGAGGCGGTTATAACTCACAGAATCCGCTCCTCGTCGCTGATACGCTTGCCGGCGAGCGTTTCAGGCACGGCTTCAGCGGCTTTGATTTTCTCGTAGCCGATAAGGCGCTTAAACGCGTCCATGACGGACGGCTTTTCTTCTGCTGCAGCAGCACTCATAGCGTTAACGTAGTCCGCTGACGCCACGTTGTTATAGCCCACGGCAAAGCAGCACAGGATGGTGAGCACATGCTCCGGGCGTATATCGCGCCAGTTGATGCGGTACACCTCTTCGCCGCTGGCGTTGTACTCCACCTCAACGATGGAATCCGGGATCTCAAAAGCGCCCCGGTTGTCCTTCGGCAGCGCGATATTGTCCTGCAGCGTGAGCTCGTTATAACGCTCAATGCCGATAAGCACTGCCGCGCGCCCGTCGCTGCCTTTTGCCTTGAGAGAAACGTGATTGCCGCCGACGACGCCGGCCACTTTGCCTGTGGCTTCATCCACCAGCACCTTAAATCCCTGCGCGCGCAGCGTTTCAACGTAGGGCGTGAGTTTGGCTACCTGCGCCCGCATGCCCTTTGGCAGCGACTGCGGCTTTGACATAACCAGCGTGTGATCTTCGTAAATGGCGGTGATCGCCATTGGCTCACTGGTTGAGAGACTGATTACTGCGATTTTCTGTTTCACGTCTGGACCCCTGAAAAGGCGAAAGGCCGCATATAGCGGCCTCTCTGGCTTTTAACGTTCCCAACCGCGCGTTGCAGATTAGGTAAGTTGTCAAAAATTCCATCAGGGAACCGCTAACAGCTTGGGGGTGACTTTAAGCGGTTTGTAATTTGCGGTGTTACAGGTCAAACAGTTTTTTAGAAATAAAAAAGGCCGCTAAGTAGCGACCTTTCAGGGCGATTTATTGGCATCCAGCATGGCACCTTCGTCAGATGCTTCAGTTGCGGGTGTGCCGTTGATGTCAGGCCTCGTTCCCGTAACGATCTCTTCCAATCAAAAGCATTGATTCGATATCATTGTTTACATAACGAGAGAAACTTTTAGAAAAGAAATCAAGTTGGATAGCCTTAACCTTTATACTGATTTTTTTCCCGCGCCAGTTTATTTCTCTGTCACAAAAATCAACCATTTGAGGAATGACATGTGAAGGGGAATTTATTTTTCTATGCTCCTCAGCTACCGCCTCTTGAATTTCAGATTCGGCAATAGAAAAAAATCACTGGAGGTGTATTTATCTTCATAGTAGCTATTCCACACTAGAAAAAACCATCCTTCGACAGGGTGTTCAGAATGACTGAATTTTACAACCTTATCCATTAGGTTGTTAATAGATGCTTTTCTTTTTGATGTAGGCAATGGATATATAAGCTTAACTTCTGCATGGCCTTTAACTTCTGGCTTGTCATGTTCATCGCAGACATAGAAAGTTATATCTCTCTTTGCATCTTCATTATAACAAAAAAATCTGCCATTAGACTTTTCATTAAATTTATCATTTATCAACCCGCATAGTTCCGCTGACAACCATTGCTCGCAAGAAGATAAAATAAATCTGCTGGCATATTCATGCTGCTTTGATGAAAAGAGATAATTCATCAAACTAAAAATATAGCCAGGAGAAAAAAACGCCAGATCATCCTTCATTTGATATAATTTCCAGAAATGAATTGAAAAAGAGCGGGCTTAGATCCTCGCTGAAGAAAGGAGCCTTCAAATCATTGGTTTCTTTGTTGCCAGCTAATTTTTCGTTGGTGATTTTAATAGCTGGAACGATACTTTTTGTAGCATTTTTCGCCTCATAAAAACCAGCTCCATCCAGAGATAGTTTAAGTACGCAAAAATGCTCACCGCGAGAAATTGCAACCTCTCCAAACCCTCTCATTTTTATTTGCTTGCAAAATATGGAAAACCAAGTTTCCGATGGGCATGATTTTGGTTTCAACCTTACGGAAATGCAATAAAAAAAACCATTATGGAAACTGGTGTTATTGCAATCTAAATCACAAGCCTCAATTTGATTTGTAACCTGAAAAGTCATAGTCTCACCGTGTTATTTTTTTTCTAATCGGGTATTTATGTTAATGCACGACGTCTCTGTATTGTTAATACTGCATCCGTTAATGCCAGACGCTGCAGCGGTGGATGAGGGTTTTACCTCCGTGATACGCGACAACGCCAGGTAACCGGCGTCTATCTCGTTCATCTGCTGCATGCTGGTGGTCAGGCGATAAAACAGCTGATTATCCATAGCGAATCCTGTGATTTATGACTTTACCTGAGGTTACAGCCCTGACGAAAAGCACTACTTATTTCAATAAATTCAGCTCTGCCGCCTATTGGGATAGTATTCATTTCGCGGCTAAATTTTGCCAGGTTATTACGACATTTTTGGGCTGAAGAATGAAAACCCGTCGCACACATTTTAATTAAAGCTGATGGGTCTGCATAACGTGAGCGCTCAGCGGTAGCTTTGCAAATCAAAGCTGCTCGGTATTTTTTCTCTTGGGGGCTTAGCCCTTTGGCTGGAGGAGCTTTTTCTGCTCTAATTTTGTAGCAATTAACATGCCTTAAATCAATTTCCTTCTGCAACAACTGGTATCTTATCCGTCTGTCTTTTGCTTCAGAAGAGACAGACGGATTCTCGCTCAGAACAACTTTCAGTTGTTCATTAGCTTGGCAAAGCTGCAAATTGTTTGATTGAGTAAAGGCTATTTTGTCCGCCTCGAACCTATCTACCGGCTTAGGCGCTGGTGCCTCGCTTACACATCCCACTAACCCAGCAAAGCTAATCAACACTGCTGCTTTCCCTAAAATATTAGTCACCATCTTTCCCTGCTTGTCCTTCCCACTAAAAACTGCATTATCACAATAAGTTACGTCTCTATCAAAATTTAAATTGATTCAGCCCCAGGTAGATTATTTATCCCCGCCAGATTATAGGCCTTTGTCATGAGGTGCTTTTCCGATCCGTTATGTCTGGTGAACTCCGCTTTTCCGCCTGTAACTCCGTCCGCATGTACCGGCACTAGCCAGGGAAACTCTGCGCGGACGTTTTCAGGTGCGGCGTGCTGGTGGTGGTAAACGCAAAGGGGGATCTGCAGCAGGTGTGCGCCGGGTTTTGTGCGACCGTCGATGTGATGCAGGCTGATTCGCGGTGATTCCTTTACGTGCTGCAGGCAGGCAATACAGGGTAGTTTGCCCAATGCATCCATAACCACGCGCTCTGCTGCTGTAGGCGTGCGCCCTTTAAGCCCTTTTCCTGACGCGCTGGCGCGCGTTTGCGGCTTCGCTGTTATCCGTGCAGGTTTTTTCTCCTTCAGGCGCTTACAGCGCGTTTTAGTGCTTTCGCTTTTTGCTCTGCTTTCCAATCCGGCGAGTTGCGCCGCTCAATCTGTCTGGCGATCATTCTGCTGGCGCTGGCCTGCTGCTGCCGGTATTCCGGATCGGCCTGTTTAGCTGCTTGTTTTTCACGCTGGCGCTGCAGCGCTCTAGCCTGTTTTTCCCGTGCGGCCTGATACTGTGACGCTTCCATAAGGCATTCAATTCTAAATAAATATTTTAGAATTGTTGATCGTTTACATGGTGCTGTAAAGCAATATGAAATTATCCAGTGGGAGATTTAAGATTTCTGCGGGCAGGCAATCTGCGTACTTGTACGTCGCTTACAGCTGCGATCTACGGCTCATGTGTGTCACCGGGGGATATGGTAAGAAAAGCGCTGCAGAACGTCGCTGAGGCGGTGATACAGGCGATTGGCAGTGAGATGTGAGAGCTGCATAGGGTGCTGGAGTGTGAATAACTGCTTAGCCTTATGAGTTATCCACTTATCAACTGGATAGATCCAAATAAATATCCAAATAGAACCTAGTAGATCCTAAAAGATCCAGGTGCTCGAAAACCCAGTGCTGGCAAGGCCTGCAGAGGAGTTACGATGTTTGTAAACATGATAAAAGTGTTTATAAACATGATAAAAGTGTTTGCTTGCATGATAAAAGTGTTTATAAACATGCTAGACGATGTTTGTAAACATGATGGCTTGGCCATGAGCTGTGATTAACCTTTTTGGGTGTGGATAGGTGAAAAATGGAAAGCGAAAACAGTGAGTTATTGTTAGTGGATGTACTGGCTGAAAGTAAAAGTGGTGACAAACTTATCCCCACCCATAGCAGCACAATTCAGCCTGTAGCTTTAATGCGATTAGGGCTATTTGTTCCAACGTTAAAGCGTAAAGGTGCAGATGTAGACGGTATCGTAATTGACGCGTCAAACGAACTTTCTCAGCTGGAGATCGCTAAAGCAGAAGGTTATCAGACCATTAAGATTACTGGACCACGCCTGTCTATGGAGACCGATTTTAAAGTATGGGTCGCTGTGATCCTGTCGTTTTCCAAATATGGCTTGTCCAGTAACACTATAGAGCTGCCATTCTCGGAATTTGCCAGTATGGCCGGATATCCTGACAACCTAAAAAATCATGTGTTGCGGGAAAAGATTTCTGAATCATTGGTGCGGTTGAGGCGTACTGCCATCGACCTTTCGACCAAAGATCGGAAGAAATTCAATGTTACTGGCTTACTCCAGATGGGTAAGTGGGACGTTGAAAAAGATGTGATTCGCCTACAGGCCGATGAATCCCTATGGGAACTGTACCGTTATGACAATCAAGTGCTTTTGCAGATGCTACTGCTCCGTAAATTGTCCAACAAAGGTACTGCACAAGCACTGTACACGTTTATTCATAGCCTGCCTGAAAAGCCATTGCCGCTCTCATTTGAGCGTATCAAGCGGCGTTTAATGCTTACGTCATCTGATGGGCAGCAGAACAGAACCATTAAGAAGGCAATCGACGATTTGATCGAAGCAGGTTACCTGGATGCGTCGGTCATCAAAAAGAACAAAGAATGGCATGTTTGCATTCATGCTCGTAAGAAGATCGGAACTGACCCTTCGATGCTGACGGAAGAATAAAACGATGTTTGCAAACATGATGCGGCGAAGCAAAAGTGTTTGTAAACATGCCGGGAATGTTTGCAAACATGATAGCCACCAGCATTCCGCCGGAAAGTGTTTGTAAACATGGCAGGCAGTGATTGATGCGATGAAAATAACAGCAAATTTGGCATTTTCTAACGCGCCATCATGATTGCAAACATCTTCACCGGATAACTCCAGCCCGGCTGGCATGTTTGCAAACATTTTTACCGCTGTTCGGGATCTCCATCATGTTTATAAACATTGTGACCTACTTGTAGTAATCGTGCTGGTGGCGTAGAACGCTGGCCACGATGTTTGCAAACATGACAACCACCAGTATTCCGCCAGAAAGTGTTTATAAACATGATGGACGCTGCTCACGCACGATACATTGCCCTGGCGCAATTGGACTAGCACGTTTGTTAGCATGTTTATAAACACTTTTCAGCCTGACACCCGATCCCATCATGTTTGTAAACACTGTTAGTCTATTCATGGCAACGGCTGACGCCTGCTATGAAACCAGCAACACGGCAGCGATTGGCCGTTCAGGCCGTGAGGGCAATTTCTACACTTCTCACATCCCCACAATCGGCCCTGCCGCTGGTGGCTATCATGTTTGCAAACATCGTTAGTCTATTCATGGTGAGTGTTGCTGGTTTCATGGTAGAGGAGCACCCAGCCACCAAATATGTTCGTAATCTATACAGATTAAGCCTGTTTACCATGAATAGACTAACATTTGCCTGCTAACTGAGTGGGCTACCATGAATAGACTAACGTTTGCCATGAAACCAGCAACACGGCAGCGATTGGCTGTTTAGGTGCGAGGGCAATTTCTACACTTCCCACATTCGGCCCTGCCGCTGGTGGCTACCATGTTTGCAAACATCGTTAGTCTATTCATGGTGAATGTTGTTGGTTTCATGGTGGAGGAAGGCGCAGCCACCAAATGTGTTCGCAATATGTACAGATTGAGCCTGTTTACCATGAATAGACGAACATTTGCCTGCTAACTTAGTGGGCTACCATGAATAGACTAACGTTGCCATGAAACCAGCAACATAGCGCTGAGAGCGCTTGAAAAAGCGTACGCAAATGCGTACCATAATTTGCGTACACAAATGCGTACCATATTTAAGAGATCATCATGAATACAGTTAACAGCAGGGCAGCACGCGATACTTGGGCTGCTACGCTCGATGCGGCACTGGTTGAGCCAATCGAAGTTACCCGCAATGGTGGCAAAGAAAGCGTTGTAATGCTCTCTAAGAGCGAGTTTGAGACGTTAAAGCGTATCCAGCTTGAAAAGGATATGGACTACATTCTGGATCGCCATGCCAATACGTTTAAGGCTTTAGCCGACCGATGAAGCTGGAATTAGAATACCGTCCTGTCACAGCAGACGAACTGATCATGCTTCATGACAGGCTGGAAAGGACCGCGCCGGGATTACCTGGTATAGCAGACCGCAGTAAAGCTAAAGCAGTGATAGACCGTGTTACCACACTCTACCTATATGGCGAACTGCCTGACGTATGGCACATTGCAGCAGCGCATCTTGAAGCCGTAGCGCGTGGCCATGTGTTCGCTGACTATAATAAGCGAACCGCATTTTTCGCAATGATGCTTTTCCTGCGCCGTAACGGTATAGATTTGAACCCGGAAGGTAATGCTCTGGAAGAGTTGACCGTCAGCGCAGCTACGGGAGAAGCTGATAGGGCGATGATTGCAGCAGAATTACAAAGACTAGCTATGTGATGAGACCCCAAATCTAAAAATATTGTGAATGTGCTTAAACAGCAATTTATTTACTTTTAGAATGAATTGGCGTTCAAAACATACCTGTACGATGCCTTATCGAAGCCACGAAAACGAAGTAGACCTAGCTTAATTGTATGGCTGAAGTGCAGTCAGTAAGGGCAAACCGATTTCTGCGTTTATTTCCGAAGAAGATCGGGATTTCCCACGTGAAGCTGGCAAAGGCAAATGCAGTCTCAAGATACGCAAACTGCGTCAGCGAATCAAAGGTGCAATAAAAGCAGGCGACTACCGATTATGTTGGCCATATGCCTGCCAGCGCCCATAAGGACAATCTTACGTGTGATCAGAGCGCCGTTCTGTACTTTATCAAAACCCGTGTTGAAGCAACCGGCCAGACAGTTCATCTTAATCTGCAGGATTAAACGTTTGCCACCGTTCTCTGGATTGGAAAGTCTGGCGCGATACGCTGCTGCAGGAAATGATTGAGAAGGGCACGCTCATAGTGAAAATACCTGTCCTTATCGCTTAATCATACAAGTCTGCTTTACGCCCGCCACGTGAGGGCAATTTGTACATCTTTATGCCGTGCAGGTGCATTACCGGCAGCACGCGCCGCGCTGAGGCAAGTATGCGCTTGTCAGTTGTTCAGAAACAGACTTTGCTCATTCTGTATCAGTTTTCCCTTAATCGGCGCCAGAAGGTGCCGCAGCGAACGATCCTGCACATAATTTATGAGCGATCAGACGATATCTATCCCAATAGCTTCCGTGCGTCCTGTATTCGCCTAAACGGTCTCAGGCTGATGGTGCAGGAAAGTGGTGATTCCAACCGGAAGTGGCTCAACCTGACTGGGGGCAGCATAAAAGCCCGGGCTCTGTCTGACACGCTGATAGCAGATGTATCGAAAAAGCTGCCCAATAGTCCGGACTGAGTTTCTGTTCCTACCGTGTGCGGTATGCGGCCTAAAACATCTGTTAATTTTTTTCCAAAAAACTGAAGTACCAGATAACTTTAATTCATTTTATTTGAACACGTTAATTTCTTACTGTGATTTATCAAAATTTTTAAATGAGTGCCATGGTACTGAAATACTTTTTTGATCATATGGTCTGAACTACCCATAAAATTATTAAAAGCGAGGAGCCCATATAAATCATATACTTGAAAGTTTTTTAATCTAGAAAATTAACTTCAATAAGTTAATTGCAGGCCAAAAATTAAATTTGTCCTAAAAAAAGCAGTTGATAAGGATCGCGTTATTTGTGTTAATCCGCTTATAAGAATATTCCATAACTGTTTTTGTCACCGGCACTTTTGTGACACATGAAATCCCATCAGGTGAACTTAATAATAATCAATATCATTTAACATCAGATGATAAACAGCAAAGGATTTACCATGTATACGGCTTTAAAATATTACGTAAGCGATAACAATCCTGAAGGCCTACTGCTTCACCGTGCTGACTGCGCCCACCTGCCCGATCAGGCGGCCCGTGTCTTTATCGGAAGCTGCTACTCGCTGAATCAGGCCAGAACAGTGGCAGCAGCCAATTTTAAAGGGGTAAAGCCCTGCCCGCACTGCGTGGCAAAGCCCGAAGTTAAAGCAAAGCCTGCTACAAAGGTAAGGCGTGCAGTCAATATCGCAGCTAAAATTTCAAAAAAAAATAAGCCGGTCGTGGAATTCAAAAGCTGCGTTCGCCCGGTCAGGCATATGGCTGTTTGATACAACATAAGCTATACCTGAATGATGCAGGAGTATTTGTGCTGACCCAGGTATGTGAGTGTATGTCCGATAATAAAAAATAAAATGAAAATACCGATTGGCCGCGTAAAGGATCACGCGGCTTTTTTGTTAGCTCACTGCAACACGCCATGAAACCAGCAACCTGCTGAATCATAAAACTGGTGTCCGCCCCTACGCGGCATATTCTGCGAACCTAACAGGCTTCACTGCTCAATGTGAAAGTGCTGGTTTCATAGCGACAGATGCAGGTTGCTGCTTTCATAATATTTTTTTAAAGTCGTCAGCTTAAATGCTGATGTATTCCGGCTAAGAGTGTAGTCTTTGCCCTCACTGCAATATTTAGAAGCGTAGCCTTTATCATTACCTTCACTGGTACTTAAAATGGCTGTAATTGATAAGAAAGCTGGATTTTTTAATTATAACCTTTTGTCTTTATTATCTTTTTAGCAATGGTAATGCTCCCAACTTACTGATTTAGTGTATGATGGTGATTTTGAGGTGCTTGCGTGGCTTCCGTTTCCATCAGATGCCCTTCCTGCTCCGCTACTGAAGGCGTGGTGCGTAACGGCAAAAGCACT
>Ga0207655_1000425_pt1 | contig 57501 bp, 60 predicted proteins | sample KBSM44metaG_FD_184398 | JGI IMG/M metagenome (GOLD analysis project Ga0207655, IMG submission 184398) | Miscanthus rhizosphere microbial communities from Kellogg Biological Station, Michigan, USA - KBS M4-4 metaG (SPAdes) (version 2) | ecosystem: Host-associated > Plants > Roots > Rhizosphere >...
GTGACGCGATAGCGATACGACCCAGTTCGTCGTTATGCTGTGCGCACTTGTGGGCCACCACCTTGGCGACACCTCCTGCACCAATGATAAGAACGTTCTTCTTCAATTTACCCTTTGCTCCTTACTTGGAAAGCCGGTCTTACGACAGGCTGGAAACGTAGTCTTCAAAACCGAACTCGCGGACGACTTCGACGCTGCCGTCGAGTTGCTTGACCACGATGGAAGGCATTTTCAGACCGTTGAACCAGTTTTTCTTGACCATGGTGTACCCCGCCGTGTCGATGAACGACAGGCGATCGCCAATGGCCAACGGACGATCGAATTGGTACTCGCCGAAGATGTCACCGGCCAGGCACGACTTGCCGCAGACCATATAGGTGTGCTCGCCGTCGTTGGGGGCCATCTTGGCGTTGAGGCGGTAAATCAGCAGGTCGAGCAGGTGCGCTTCGATCGAACTGTCGACCACGGCCAGGTGCTTGCCGTTGTACAGGGTGTCGAGCACGGTCACTTCCAGCGAGGCGCTGTTGGTGATGGCGGCTTCGCCGGGCTCCAGGTACACCTGCACACCGTAGGTTTGCGAGAAGGCCTTGAGGCGCGCGCAGAAGGCGTCTACCGCATAGTCTTCACCGGTGAAGTGAATGCCGCCACCGAGGCTGACCCACTCGACCTTGTGCAGCAGGTGGCCGAAACGCTCTTCGATGTGCGTGAGCATCTTGTCGAACAGGCCGAAGTCACCGTTCTCGCAGTTGTTGTGGAACATGAAGCCGGAGATCTGTTCGATCACCTGTTCGATCTTGGCCGGGTCCCATTCGCCCAGGCGGCTGAACGGGCGGGCCGGGTCGGCCAGCAGGTAGTCGGAGCTGCTGACCTGCGGGTTGACGCGCAGACCACGCACTTTACCTTCGGACTGTTCGGCAAAACGCTGCAGCTGGCCGATCGAGTTGAAGATGATCTTGTCGCAGTTCTCGAGCATCTCCTCGACCTCGTCGTCGGCCCAGGCCACGCTGTAGGCGTGGGTTTCGCCGGCGAACTTCTGGCGGCCGAGCTTGAGCTCGAAGAGGGAGGACGAGGTGGTGCCGTCCATGTACTGCTGCATCAGGTCGAACACCGACCAGGTGGCGAAGCACTTGAGGGCGAGCAGCGCCTTGGCACCGGAGTGTTCACGCACGTAGGCGATCTTCTCCATGTTGCTGAGCAGCTTGGTTTTATCGATGAGGTAATACGGCGTCTTGATCATTTAAAGGCCCCCGGCCAGGCCGGCCAAAAAAAGGACACGCATTGTGCCTTCACTTGCCGCAGACCGAAAGGGTGGGATACGCATTTCGTCAGGGTTGACGCCATTGCGAGGGCATTTTCGGTTGCGGCGGGCCTAGTAGATCAGGTGCATATGACTATCGTAATCACCGCCGACAGGTGGCAGCTTCAATCTGCCTGCTGCAACCACGCCTGAATTTGCTCAAGCGTTGCCGTAGCGCCGCCACACACCACCACCAGCACATTCTGGTATTGCGCCAGGGCGCCCGGCGCATACGCTAATGCCAATGCTGCGCCACAGGCGGGTTCCACCAGCAGGCGATGGTCCAGCAGGAATCGCTCACAGGCCTCCAATGCCGCACGATCGGTGACCAGGTGGCTGTGTACCGGGTGTTGCTGTGCGCAGGCTAGCGCCTGATCGGCGACCCGCTTTGCCCCCAGCGAGGTCGCCACCGAGGCGATGCGCTCCAGCTCAACTGAATGCCCCGCCTGAAGGGCCGCGTGCAGCGACGCGGCGCCATTGGTTTCCACCGCCAGCACCGGTACATCACCCCAGCCATTGCGCTGCAGCCCCTCCACCACGCCGCTGAGCAACCCGCCACCGCCTACCGACAGCACCACGGCGTCCGGTTTCACGCCGGCTTCGGCGACTTCATCGATCAGGCTGGCATGCCCGGCCCACAGCAGCGGGTCGTCAAACGGGTGGATAAACGCATCATTCGGCCCTACCAAGGTCTGCGCCAGTGCGTTCGCCTCCTGCCAGGAACTGCCATGCACCACCACGTTGGCGTCTTCCAGGCGCAGCAACTCCTTGGCCCGCTCGGTAGTGGTCTCGGGGACGACCACGGTCACCGGCACACCCAGCTTGCGGCCCGCATAGGCCACCGCCAGGCCGGCGTTGCCGCCCGAGGAAGAGATGAACTGCCGGGCGCCACGGGCTTGATGCACTTCGCAGGCGTGGCCCACCCCACGCAGCTTGAACGAGCCGCAAGGTTGCAGAGCGTCGAGCTTGAGCCAGACGTTTCGGCCCGCGACCATCGACAGCGAGCGGGATTCGATCAGTGGGGTGTGGATATGCAAGGTCATTGGCTGGCTCCGCGCAGTTGTTCAAGGTAGTTGTAAATGGTGTAGCGGGTTACGCCGAGGGCACTGGCGGCCTTTTCCACGCCGCCTTTGACGATGAACAGGCCGCGCTCCTGCATGACCTGTACGGCTTCGACTTTGGCCTGTTTGTTCATCCGGCCCTGGCCGCTGCGTTGCAAGGCAGCCTGAATGATCTCGCTCATCAGCAGTTCCATGTCGGCGGGTTCGTTGACGGCAGGCGTGGCCCCCAGCGGTTGGAACTGCTGGAGAAAGCTCATGGCGGCGTCCAGGCCGGTGACGTCGGTGTTGACGCAGAGGCTGGCGAAGGGGTGGCCGTTGCTGTCGCGAAAGATTGCGGTGGCGCTGCGCAGCGTGCGGCCCTTGAGCGTGGTGGGGTAGTCGGGCAGTACCACCGGCTCGCAGCCATGCTGCTCGGCCGAGGCCTGCATCAGCGCCTTGAAGCCTTGGTCCTGCTCCGGGGCGGCGAGGATCGGGCTGCCGACGCTACGGCCGGAGAGATGGCCGTTGACGATCGCCACCACGGAATGCTCCGGGTGGTCCAGGTCGTGCAGCAGGATTTCCATGTTGCGTGCGGCAACGCTGCCCAAGGCCTGGATGGCGGCTTTGAGCACGGTGAGGGTGAGGTGGCGTTCTTCAGCGGGGGGAATGGGCATGGCAAATTGCACAATTCAACTTTTTGTGCATTTTTACACAAAAAGTTGAATTGTGCGATTTGCTTTTTCAGGCCCATTCGCGGGCAAACCCGCCCCCACAGGATCGCCACAAGCCTTGAGACCTGCTCAGTACCTGTGGGAGCGGGTTTGCCCGCGAAATGGGCCGCAAAGCGGCCGCTGTAAATTCAGCCCAGAGCTGGAGTGCGCGGCGGGATCATGCGGCGCGAGCCGGTCGCCTCGAAGGCCGCACCAAAGCTCAGCAGCGCATTGTCGCTGTAGGCTCGGCCGGCAAAGGTCAACCCTACCGGCATGCCGATATCGGCCATCACGCCCATTGGCACGGTCACGGTCGGTACGCCCAGGTGGCGGATCGCCAGGTTACCGTTGGCCACCCAGATGCCGTTGCTCCAGGCGATGTCCGCCGACGCCGGGTTGACGTCGGCGTCAGCCGGGCCAACGTCCGCTACGGTTGGGAACAGCACCGCATCCAGGCCCAGCTTGTCCATCCAGTCTTCCAAGTCCAGCTTGCGGGTCTGCTCCAGGCCGCGCAGGCCATCTGGCAGGGTCTCGATCTGGTCCCAGGTCTTCAGGCCGCGCTTGGCCATGTTGACGTACTCGTCCATGCCCGCCGCCAGGTCGTCCTCGCGGTTGGGCAGGGTGCCTGGGTCGTGTGGGAAAATCTGTGGGCCATCGACATCGGCCAGGCGGTTGAGCTTGGGGTCGTCATTGGCACGCAGGAAGTCGTCGAAGCCCCAGCCCGAAAGCTCCCACAGTTCGTCATGGAGGAACTCCTTGCTGACGATACCGCGGTTGTAAACGGTCGGTGCGCCCGGGCGGTCGCCTTCGCAGTTGGACACCAGCGGGAAGTCCACTTCCAGCACTTGCGCACCGGCCGCTTCCAGGGCCTGGCGCGCTTGCTGCCACAGGTCGATGACCGTGGCGCGGGTGTTGATGCGTTGGCCAGTCGGGCCGCCGATGCCTGGTTTTTCGGAGGTACCGGCCTCGGTGTCGGCATTGATGTACATGCGTGGCACGCCAAAGCGCTTGCCCTTGAGCGCGCTGGCATCTACCGCCAGGTCCAGGTACGACGCCGGGCGCACCTTGGAGGCCGCCGGAATCGGCACCCACGGTTGCAGGCGCCACAGGTCGCCGCGCTTGTCGACGTCATCGGCGACCACCACGTCGAGAATTTCCAGCAGGTCGGCCATGGTGCGTGCATAAGGCACCACCACGTCCATGGTCGGGGTCAGCGGCCAGTTGCCACGCACCGAAATCACCCCGCGCGATGGGGTGTAGGCGCACAGGCCGTTGTTGGACGCCGGGCCACGGCCGCTGGACCAGGTTTCTTCGGCCAGGCCGAAGGCACTGAAGCTGGCGGCGGTGGCGGTGCCGGCGCCGTTGGACGAGCCCGAGGCGAACGGCGCGGTCAGGTAGTTGGCGTTGTAAGGGCTTTCGGCGCGGCCATAGACACCGCGCTGCATGCCACCGTTAGCCATGGGCGGCATGTTGGTCTTGCCCAGGCACACGGCACCCGCGGCGCGCAGGCGCTCGATGGTGAAGGCGTCGCGCTGGGCGACCAGGTTCTTGAAGGCAGGGCTGCCGGAAGCGGCAGTCAGGCCCTTGACCAGGTAGCTGTCTTTGGCAGTGTAGGGAATGCCGTCCAGTGGGCTCAGCACCTGGCCCTTGGCACGGCGGGCGTCGGAGGCCTCGGCCTCTTTCAGCGCCTCCGGGTTGCGTACCACTACGGCGTTCAGGGCCGTGGCCGTGTCGGCGCCATCGTAGGCATCGATACGTGCCAGATAGGCCTTGACCAGCTCGACCGCCGTCGTGCGGCCCGACTCGAGCGCGTCGCGCAGCGCGGCAATGGAAACCTCGGTTACCTCGATCATGCGTTCACCAAAAAAATGTGCAGGTGGGGGCTAGTGCGAGGAGTGTACAAGAAGGGCTTGGTGGGCGCAGGTTTGCGCAGGGGCAAATGGTTTTATGCAGGCGGGCATTGTCGGGGTCGCGCAGCGACCCCGGCCAGCAGTTAATCCAGGTCTGCCGCTGAATGGCGCTCCGGCACCTGGCTGTCTTCATCGCCCCAGGTACGGTTGACACGGGTACCGCGTTGTACCGCCGGGCGCAGGGCAATTTCCTCGGCCCAGCGCTGTACGTTGGGGTATTCGTCAACCGCCAGGAACTCAGCGGCGCCGTACAAGTTGCCGCGCACCAGCTGGCCATACCAAGGCCACACGGCAATGTCGGCGATACTGTACTCCTCGCCGCCCAGGTAGCGGCTCTCGCCCAGACGGCGGTCGAGTACATCCAGTTGACGCTTGGCTTCCATGGTGAAGCGGTTGATGGCGTACTCGAATTTTTCTGGGGCATATACGTAGAAGTGGCCAAAGCCACCGCCCAGGTAGGGTGCAGCGCCCATCTGCCAGAACAGCCAGTTCAGGCTCTCGGTACGTGCAGCTGGCGATTTTGGCAGCAGTGCACCGAACTTGTCCGCCAGGTACAGCAGGATCGAACCCGATTCGAATACCCGTACAGGCGGTTCGACGCTGCGGTCGAGCAGGGCAGGGATCTTCGAGTTGGGGTTGACCTGGACAAAGCCACTGGAAAACTGGTCGCCTTCGCCGATGCGGATCAGCCAGGCATCGTATTCGGCATTGGCGTGGCCCAAGGCGAGCAGTTCTTCAAGGGCAATGGTGACCTTCACCCCATTGGGCGTGGCAAGGGAATACAGCTGCAGCGGGTGCTTGCCTAGCGGTAGCTCCTTGTCGTGAGTCGGGCCGGCAACCGGGCGGTTGATGCTGGCGAACTGGCCGCCGGACGCTGCGTCGTTGCGCCAGACCTTGGGTGGCACGTAGGCGGGCTTGCTCATGCATGAATCTCCTTCATTGGCGCGAAACGGTCACGTAAGACGTGGACCTGCATCTATGCCACGGGTTCGACGCAATGCGCAAATGCATAGGGCGCAAGCGCGACATGCATGACGGCGTTTTCATCCAGTTTTCATCCGGCACAGGCCCGGCCGGTTTTATGCTGGGCCATCACTTCGCCCTGCAAGGAACCGCCGGCCGATGACCATTCCTCGCTGCTTGTTGGCGCTGGCTCTGCTCGGCGGCCTGTTGGCCCGCGCCGAAGCCGCGCCCTGGGTTGCCGGCCTGCACCACATGACCCTGGTCGACCCGGTCGATAGCCGCCCGATGCAAGCGTTGGCGTTCTACCCGGCCAATGGCGCAACCCGGAGCAGCCGCATAGATGGGTACCCGGTCGAAGTGGCCGAAGAAGCGCCCGTTGCCATGGGCCGGTTCCCGTTACTGGTACTGTCTCACGGCAATAACGGCAGCCCGTTGGCCTTGCACTACCTTGCCACGTCGTTGGCGCGCCAAGGGTTCGTGGTGGTCGCGGTGGTGCACCCAGGGGACAACGCGCGCGACCACAGTCGCCTGGGCACCCTGAGCAATCTTTATGGGCGGCCGCTGCAAGTCAGCGCCGCCATTAGCGCTGCACGCGATGATGCCGTGGTCGGGCCCTATCTGAATGAAGGCAAGGTGGGCGTGATCGGCTACTCGGCAGGCGGCGAAACCGCGTTGATCCTGTCTGGCGCGCGCCCTGATCTGGATCGGTTGCGTCAGTATTGCCTAGAGCGCCCGAATGACGCTGACGCCTGCAAGACCCACGGCATACTGATCGCCGACCGCAGCGAGCTCGCGCCTGAGGCTGATCCGCGAGTGGGTGCCGTGATGTTGATGGCGCCGCTAAGCCTATTGTTCGGTCGTCATGCACTGGCCGGGGTGCAGATACCCGCGCTGATCTACAGCGGCGACAGCGATCAACTGGTGGCCGTGGACCGAAATGCCGAAGCCTTGGCCCGCAAGCTGCCAGTCACGCCAGACTATCGCCTGTTGGCCGGTGCCGGGCATTTCGTGTTCATGGCCCATTGCGATGCCGAGCAGTATGCGCGGATGCCGGCGCTGTGCAAGGACGCCGACGGCGTCGACAGGCGGCATATCCATCGCTCGCTGCAACGTGAAACGGCAGCATTTTTCAGCCAGGCTTTGGGGGCACCAGAGCCCGCCGAACGCTCAGCTGCGACGGGCACGCCGCGCCAGCAGCAACGTTAGGCCGACCCCGGCCAGGGCGAGCAGGGCCGCCACGCAGAAAATCGAGGCATAGCCCAAGTGCACGGCTACGGCCCCCATCACGGGGCCGGCGATGGCCAGCGCCATGTCGAAGAACACCGCATAGGCACCCAACCCCGCGCCGCGGCTGCTGCTGGGCACCTGCTTGATCGCCTCCACGCCCAGTGCCGGGTAGACCAGCGAGAGCCCGAAACCGGTCAGCCCGGCGCCAACCAGCGCCCAGGGCGGCGAGGGCGCCAGCCACAGCAGGCACAGGCCGAGCACTTCGGTGGCCATGCAGGCTACTGCCACGTTGTAGCCACCAAAGCGGTTGACCGCGTTGACGAACAGCAGCCGCGAAATGATGAAGCACACACCGAACGCACTCAGGCACCAGGCCGCGCCTGCCCAGCCGCGCTCGAGGTAGTAGAGGGTAACGAAGGTGGTCAGGGTGCCGTAGCCGATCGAGGCCAAGGTCAGGCCCAGGCCACACGGCGCAACCCGGCCGAACGCTGACCAGAAGGGCAGACGCTCGCCGCGTACCACTACCACGTCGGGGCGCTTGCGCAGCACCAGCAGAGCAAGGGTTGCCAGTACCAGCAAGGTCGGCCCCAGTACGCTGAAGTCCAGCCCGTCCACGGCCAGTACGCCCAGCGGTGCACCGATGGCGATAGCGCCATAGGAGGCGATACCGTTCCATGAGATCACCCTGGCCGTGTGCTCGGGGCCGACCTGGCTGATGCCCCAGCTCAAGGTGGCCACCCCGATCAACCCTTGGGCGACACCCAGTAGCAAACGCCCGCCGAGTAACAGGGTCAGGCTCAGCAGTGGGGCGCTCAAGGTCCAGGCCGAGAACAACGTCAGCACACCGCAACCGGCAATCCCCAACAGGCCGAAGCGGATGGCCCGTTTACCACCCAAGGTGTCCGCCACCTTCCCCGCAAACGGGCGGCTAAGCAGCGTGGCCAGGTATTGCAGGCCAATCGTTACCCCAGCGATCACTGCGCCAAAGCCGAGTTGGTCGTGCACATAGCTGGGCAGTACTGCAATCGGCAAGCCGATGCAGAGGAAGGCAATGAAGGAGTAGAAAACGATCGACAGGATCTGCAGTGTGATGTGCAGCGTATTGCTGGTGGGGGCGGGTTGTTGCGCGGTCATGGGCTCTTCGCGGGCGGGCGGTTGGGCGTGGCCCCATCATGGCCGCTGCGCGAAATAAATGAAAGCAGGCTAACGAATTATTCGTCGGGGGATACCCACCTTCAGGATTGGTCGCAGGTACTTCACCTGTAGGAGCAGCCTTGTGCTGCCAAGAGGCCGGCCCAGCCACCTCAGATGGCCAGGCCTTACCCGTCAATCAGACCAATACGCCCTGGCTACGCAGGTAATCGTCATAGGTACCGCTGAAGTCCACCACGCCATCGGGCGACAGCTCGATGATGCGCGTGGCCAGCGACGACACGAATTCGCGGTCGTGGCTGACGAACAGCAGGGTGCCTGGGTAGTTTTCCAGCGCCAGGTTCAGCGCCTCGATCGATTCCATGTCCAGGTGGTTGGTCGGCTCGTCCATTACCAGCACGTTCGGCTTCTGCAGGATCAGCTTGCCGAACAGCATGCGACCTTGCTCACCACCGGAAATCACCTTCACCGACTTGAGGATTTCGTCGTTGGAGAACAGCATCCGCCCCAAGGTGCCGCGGATCACTTGCTCGCCGGAGGTCCACTGGCCCATCCAGTCGAACAGGCTCAGGTCGTCTTCGAAGTCGTGGGCGTGGTCCTGGGCGTAGTAGCCCACCTCAGCGCTGTCGGTCCACTTCACCGAGCCTGCATCCGGGGTCATTTCGCCAACCAGGGTGCGCAGCAGGGTGGTTTTGCCAATACCGTTGGGGCCGATGATTGCAACGCGCTCGCCCGCTTCGACGGTAATGTCGAAGTTCTTGAACAGCACCTTGTCGTCGAAGGCTTTGGCCATTTTTTCGACGACCACTGCCTGGCGGTGCAGCTTTTTCGTCTGCTCGAAGCGAATGAACGGGCTGACGCGGCTGGACGGCTTGACCTCGGCCAGTTGGATCTTGTCGATCTGCTTGGCACGCGAAGTCGCCTGCTTGGCTTTCGAGGCGTTGGCCGAGAAGCGGCTGACGAAGGTCTGCAGCTCGGCGATCTGGGCCTTTTTCTTGGCGTTGTCCGACAGCAGTTGCTCACGCGACTGGGTGGCCGCGGTCATGTACTCGTCATAGTTGCCAGGGAACAGGCGCAGTTCGCCGTAATCCAGGTCAGCCATGTGGGTGCAGACGCTGTTGAGGAAGTGCCGGTCGTGGGAAATGATGATCATGGTGCTGTTACGCGCCGTGAGGATCGTTTCCAGCCAGCGAATGGTGTTGATGTCCAGGTGGTTGGTCGGTTCGTCGAGCAGCAGCACGTCCGGGTCCGAGAACAGCGCCTGGGCCAGCAGTACACGCAGCTTCCAGCCCGGTGCCACTTCGCTCATCGGGCCGAAGTGCTGCTCCAGCGGAATACCCAGGCCCAGCAGCAGTTCACCGGCACGGGATTCGGCGGTGTAGCCGTCCATTTCAGCGAATTCGGTTTCCAGCTCGGCGACGGCCATGCCGTCTTCCTCGGTCATTTCCGGCAGCGAGTAGATACGGTCACGCTCGGCCTTGACCTTCCACAATTGGCCGTGGCCCATGATCACCGTGTCGATCACGGTGAATTCCTCGTAGGCGAACTGGTCTTGGCGCAGTTTACCCAGGCGGGTATTCGGCTCGAGCATGACCTGGCCACCGGACGGCTCCAGGTCACCGCCAAGGATTTTCATGAAGGTCGACTTGCCGCAACCGTTGGCGCCGATCAGGCCGTAGCGGTTGCCGTTGTTGAATTTGACGGAAACGTTTTCGAACAGCGGCTTGGAGCCGAACTGCATGGTGATGTTAGCGGTGGAGATCAAAGGGCTTACCTATCAGTAACTTACGACGCTGGGCTTTCAGCTGATACCGATTTGATACCAATCTTGAGGTTTTCCAGCTCGCTCCAGTCGGAGCTTGAGTTAAGCCAACGGGCATACGTCGACAGCAGCATCTGAACGCTGTGACCCAGCTGTTGGGCGATAAATGCGGGGTTGAGGCCGGACATTGAGCGTATTGTCGCATAGGTGTGACGGCAGTTGTATGGGGGCGACGCCTGATCCCCAATTCATTCAGCTCGGGCACCCACGGTTTTACGTATTCGGCATTGATAGGGGCCGATCAATCGGGAGGATCAGTCCGGCGCCCTGATTACGCACATTGCCGACGGCAGTGCTCACCCGATACCACTCGAAGGCCTCGGCCGGTTCGCTTAGGTTGAGCACCAGTTGCTCTGCATGCTCGCTTGGCATGCCCGCCGCGATCCACTCGCATGCCAGTTCTGGCGAAAGCACGACAGGCCTGCGGTCGTGCACGTCAACCATTCCTCCCTGGGCGTCGGCGGTAATGATCACGAAGCCGTCGTGCTCGTTGCCAGCAAACTGGCCGATGGACGCGCAAAGGGCAGGGCGCCCGTCACGCCGATGGATGAAGTACGGCTGCTTCTTCGGGCCGCCTTCATCTTTCCACTCAAACCATCCGTCCACTGGCGTGATTGCCCGGTGTGGCCAGATCGCACGGAAGAACGCGCCGTGCGCCACCTTTTCGACCCGAGCATTGATCGGCGCAGCACGGTCAGTCGCCCAGTGCGGCCGCCATCCCCACCTCACCAAGTCAGCGCGCGGGCCTGCATCATCCTCCCGCAGCACTGCCACCGGCATGGTCGGCGCGACGTTGTACCGTCCGAGCGCCTGGTCGCCGACATTGTTGCGCCAGGCCTCTGGCATGCTCAGGGTCTCAACGAAGTCATGGATCCCGCGGTACTGGCTCAGCCTTCCGCACATTCCCATTCCTCCTACTGGAGCACAAAGGATAGCCCGCCGGGCGGTGCTGGCCTGCGCGTTCGTACTGATGGTCGACGACTGTGTTTATCTACAGTGTTTGTGCTGCCTAACACCTGATTGCGCTATCCGCTTATCGCAGATAAAGTTTACGTCGTATATTTATTGTGAGGAACCCGCTTATGACGACCGGACATGCCTTCATCGCAACCAGCCTGGATGGCTTCATCGCTCGGCTCAACGGCGATGTGAACTGGTTGATGGAGCGTGATGACCCTTCCGAAGATCATGGTTATGGAGATTTCATCGCCGATATAGACCTGATCGTGATGGGCCGCGGAACTTACGAAAAGGTATTGGACCTGGGGCCTTGGCCCTATGACCGCCCGGTACTGGTGATGTCTGCGAAACTCAGCGAGGAACCTGTGCCAGGCACGCTAGTGGGCAAGGTCAACTTCACGAGCAAACAGCCTAAAGCGCTTATGGCGGAGTTGGCATCGCAAGGCGTACACCGCGTCTATGTAGACGGAGGGAAGGTAGTGCAAGCCTTTCTGCGCGAAGGTCTGATCTGTGACCTTGTTATTACCGTGGTCCCGGTCTTGCTGGGCCAGGGGAGGCCGTTATTTGGTGAAATGGAGGCTGATGTCGACTTGAAGCTTGTTAGCAGCCGAAGCTTTCCTTCCGGGTTGGTACAGTCCAACTACAAGGTGATCGGATGAGCCGAACACGTGGCAGGCCCGTTCAAGGGAATGAGCTTACACGGGCCGACATCATCACGGCTGCACTGGAGTTGATGCACGAAAGCGGGGAAGTGGGCTTGACTATGCGCGCACTCTCCGCCCGGCTCGGGGTCAGCCCAATGGCACTCTATCGTCATGTAGAGGACAAGGCCGGGCTTATTCGCGCACTTTCGGATCATGTCTATGCAGCAGTACTCCAGGATGTTCCACATCAAGCAAACGCTGCCTTGATGATCCGTACGATGTTGTCCCGATACCACGACGCAGTCTGCAAGCATCCTCAACTGACGCTGGCAATTTTTGCTAACCCGCAAGCGTTTGCTGGCGTGACGGCTCAGCTCACCGAGCGCCTTGCTAAGTGTTTGCAACAGATTGCCGCGAACCCGTTGCTTTGGCGTGATGTGCTGGTCGACCATGTGCATGGCAGCGCCCTCGCGCTTGTGTCGTCACAGGGGGATCAAGCCCATGCGCAGGCGATGAGGTTGCAGTACCAGCAAGCACTTGAGTTGCTCCTTGAGTCCATTGTTCGGGGGACGGTATCTGACCCCAAAACCTTGGAGGGTCGGGCGCCTTAGGTGGTGATTGCGCGCACCCCGACAATCTCAGGAGGACACCGCAGATGAAGCGTTTGTTACTTGGCATCCTGTTCGTAGCGTCGGGCACTGCCCACGCCGGCATTCCGCTGTTGAGCGCAACGTGCCCCGGAAACATCGAGGTTCATGCCGACAAGGGCGGGCCGATCTATATCAATGGCAAGGAAGGCAAGCTGAAAAAATTCAACGACAACTACTACGAAGCCAAAGGCAGCGGGTTAACGGTATCGTTGTCGATCAATCCGGATGGCTCGCCTGACGTCTCATATACCGGCAAGAACAAAGCCAATGGTGTATGCCAGGTCAAGGACTAATTGCCCCACCTGTTTGCTTGGCTCCACCGGCGCCCGCAGGCTCCACCCAGTAGATGGAACGGGAATTGCTGTAGTCCTGAGACATTGATCATGCGGAGTACGCAGAAATGACTCAGGATGACCGCTATTACATGATTTTCGGCGTGGTTGCTGTGTTGGTGCTGGACCTGGCGGCAACTTACGTGTTTCTCAATGCCATTGCCTGACCCCGGTTATGGGTACGCCATACGCGTAATCGGGGCCAACCGCAGCCAGGGCCGCCGGGTAAATGAAATTATGCATGGAAGATGACCAACGGCCTGCGCCTGCCTGAACATCCCAACCCCGTGCGGTCCAACTCAGGGAAGGCATGGCTTCGCCCGCCGGAGGTTCGCACATGAAACGCAAGACTGCATGGGTTGTGGTGTTGTCCGGTTTGTTGTTGCTCAGTGGTTGTTGGCCGTACTGGCACGACGGCAGGCATCACCGCCATTACTATGACGGAGACCGTGGCGGGCAGGAATACCGTCGCTACTGATGCAGGGCGCGAGGGGGGCGCCCCAGAACCTATATAGCAAACAAACCTAATGCCCGGTTGTCATTGAGCAGTAACATGGGCATACGAAAACCAAAAAATGGGCAGGCTGCTTGGCAACACTTTCCCAGTTTTCGATGGGGGGCAGGAGCGTGTCGCGTGAAGAGCTCAAGATCGCTTGCCGGCGCAATACTGGTGTCCGGGTTTGCCACGTTGTTAATGGCAGGCTGCGCACAAAACCCTGATGTGCGTGACAGCCACGATTATACCGCTGGCACGACCGCGAAAAGCCCACCCGCGTATCTGGGGTGCGTCAAAGGCGAACTTCCAGGACATGTGAAAACCTATGAAGTCGATGGCGATAACTCGGTCAAGCTGTTCATCGAAAGCACCGACCCCGACAAGGCTGATGGTCTTGTAGAATTGCGCGGCACGGGAACCCAGCACCAGTTCACGGCTTATCAACGTGATGCCTGGTACGACCACGGCAGGTTGCTGGATGCCGCGCTGATGTGTTCAAAAGCGTGATCATTCAACCGCCGAAACAAAAAAGCCCGCCGTCCAGAGCGGGCTTTTTGCCAATGGGCCGCGTAAACTCGCGTGCTCAAGAAATGGCAGGAGGCACCGATAAGCTGCCTGCTAGTGTCTCGCTGACGCGATCAACACCATTACCACTGTCGGATGTCTCGCTTGCTCCTATTCGTCGCAAAACTCAAAAAACACCTGTCTCCGCGTCAGTTCATGCGCCTGCTGGATACCCATGACCTGGGTAAAAAACAGTTGAATCGCCTATTGGCCAAAACCGGTGTCCGTACCCAAAGCCATGTAGTCATTCGCCCGCCGTTCTACTTCGAGCGCGGCAACCTTGAATTGGGGCAGGGCGCTTTCATCAACAGCGGGTGCGTGCTCCTCGACGAAGCAACTATCCGCATCGGCCGCATGGCCATGCTTGGCCCGCAGGTGCGTTTGTGTACGACCAGCCACGATATCAACCCCCAGCGGCGCAAGGACAATGACTACATCGCCCCGATTACCGTGGGCGACAATGCCTGGATTGGCGCGGGTGCCGTGGTATTGCCTGGCATCAATATTGGCCATAACAGCGTGATCGCGGCGAACAGCGTGGTAACCGAGGATGTTCCGCCCAATGCGCTGTATGCCGGCTCACCGGCAAAGTTCAAGAAGTGGCTGGTGGAGCCGGAGCTGGCTTGAACCGCGCCGTTTTTGCATTTGCTGGCCCCGCCCGCGATAATCGTCGCATTTGAATGGAGAACAGCGGGTGGAAGCAAGAAGCGTTGTCGCCGAAATGTTCATTGGGATCCCGACGCATTTTTGGGTGTTGCCGGTTGCTGGCCTGGTTGCTTACTACGGCCTGAAGTGGTCCGCCAGGCTCGGCAATCGTGCCACTTGGCTGCAAGCCTCGACCTACTTGTCATTGCTGGCGCTGGCTGTGCTGCCCAACGGCTTTTATGCCCTGTTTCCGCCCGCGCCTGACCCGGATGTGCTGTTGAATCACGCACCGCTGCCCAACTATGCAGGGCGCTTCTACCTCGATGCATTCTATGTCTTCAGTGGTTGGGCGCTGAGCAAAGTGTTGAAGCTCAAGTTCAGCTGAGTCGCTGTCCGGTTACCACATGGTAACTGGAGCATTAATTGCAAGCCCCCAGAGAAAGTGGTGCATTTGGGGGAAACGGCAATGCTTACTGAAGACCTGTACGTCATGGCCCTGTTTGTAGGCAGTGTACTGGCCTTGGATGTTGCGGCCATCGTACTGTACCGGGGAGCCAAGCCCTGACCCCGCGTTTGGGGGCGGCGCCTTGAACCGGGTAGATTTCCCGTTCAGATGCCTATCATCAAGCACCTTCAATGTCGTCGATTCTTGCGGCCACGGCGCGCAACTCGTGCGCCACCACATTGATGGACCTGATGTGCGCGGTGACATCGAGCTCGCTCGGAGAGCTACCTCGCGCCTCCATGAACCTGGCGTGGCCACTCATGGCTTGGCTGAGTTTGTCCAGGTGCTCGGCTGTTCTGACCAGGTCTGACTTGATGCTGTGCAGCGTCTCCATAGTGCTAAAGGCCTTCCTTGTCTTCTGCTTCGACGGGCCTGTGAGCATCGCCTCAGGGCGGGGTGAAACGCAATAGCTGTGTGAAAGGCACTTGCTTGGAACTTCAGCTTTTCTCCTGCACCTGCAGCACCGAGCCCTTGTCGTCGGTCACCAGCAAGCCGCTGGTGTGGGTGCCGTTGGATTGTTGCTCGGCCAGTGGCACATCCGAAGAACGAAAGATGCTACGGCCCTGTTCACCGGTTTTAAGGGTGATGAGTTTGCCGTTCTGATAGAAGAACAGCGTGCTGTTGGCGTTATTTTGCATGGTAGGTTTCCTTGCCGAGTCGTAGTGATGCCCCATGGGCAGGTTCACTTTCTCAGCGTTCCGCCGCCCACGCTACTGGCAGAAATATCAGGTGTGCGCCAGTCATCGCGCTCAGGCTTCGTCTTGCAAACGCCCGGGGCTGAAGAAAAACGAGGCCACTACCACCGCTGTTATCACCCCTGTTGCATCGGCAAGGAACAGCAGTAGGGCACTGACGTCACCAGGCGCCATGTGATTGCCCAACGCAAAGTCCACGCCATGTGGGCATGCGGCGATCATTAGCAGCATGGCGGCCAGCAGGCCAGAGAGGACCTTCATGTAGGCCCTGCCGAATGCCAGGCCATAAGCCCAGAACACGAAGATACAGAGTACCGCCAAGCCGGTGGAAGTTACGTATTGGGCGAGTATTTCCAGCCACCACAACATGGGATTCTCCTTGGCGAAGCGCGCTGATCAATGTGGGTGGGTGAAGCCGGCCGGTGATTGCCGTTGCCGGATGCTAATCAGAAGCAGGGAAGAACGAATTCGTTCCCTCGCTTAAAACAATTCATTACTTTCAACCAGCCTTAGTTAATCAGCCGGCGTGTTGTTTGGTTGTCGTTGGCGCGTTGTGACTGTGTCAATTGCGCGAAAAAAACGCAGCAAGACCTTGGTTGATTAGAAACTCGCCGCAACCCCCGTTAGAATGCGGCGTATCCCTAATGGCCAATTGCAAATGCCTATTTTTCGTATCTTTGTCGCTTCTGCGCTAGTCGCCAGCCTTGTCGGCTGCGCAACGCCTGGCAAGCCCACTGCCAGCAAACTGACCAAAAAAACGCCGCAGCAGTACGCCGCCTGTGTATTGCCCAAATGGCAGGCGCTGGCGCCCCAGGCCACGCAGAAGTCGATAGCCCATGGCTACCGGCTGACGGCATCCAGCGCGGTGGCAAGTGACGATGTGCTGGACGTGGTCGACTCCCGCGATGGCAGCCGCGCGACTTTCTACAAGGGCAGCTTTCTGTCTGGCGACAAATTGCGTCAAGCTGCCAAGGACTGCCTGGACTGAATCAGTAGCCCGAGCCGCTTGAGCCGCCCATGCTGGGCAGGCGGGCCTTGTGCTGGGCATTGCTCCATTCGGCGCAGGTCATGAAGGCGGTCTTGTCCACCTTGCCGTTGCCGTCGAAGCTGACGCTGTAGGGTTGCCGTTTGCCGGCCTGGGTCAGCATGTAGTCGAAGCAGGTGCCGGGCACCACGGTACGGTCGGTCTCGGCATCAGGTTTGCCGCCTATTTGCACGACCTGGTCTTTGCTCATGCCGGTACCGACCTTGGCCACCAGTGGCTGGTCTTGGTACTGCGCAGAGTTGGATGAGCAGGCAGCAAGCGCAGCCAGGGCGAAGAGCAGCGCGTGATGGGGTTTGTTCATGGCAGTGCTCCGGTAGAGAACGGCGATGAAGGCAGGCCAGGCGAGTTGAGGCGGCAGGTAGCCCCTCATCCAGCTCGGCTTCTCATCATACGCCTGTACTGCCTTACCCGCAGTAACGTGCAGCCTTGCTCCAGCAACAAGGCGCGCAACGGTGACGCATGCGCCTTGGGCCTGTTGCCTGCTGCCAGCCGGCGCATCTGCAGTTTCACCAAGGCCATGTACGCAAGTGCGGCAAACGCCTTGCGCTTCCAGCGAATCGGCTGCAGTTCGGCGCTGGCTGTCGCTTCGCCGTTCAGCCAGCGCTGGGGCAAGCCAGGCTCTACAGCCAGGGCTGTCGCTATTCCGGCCATGGCCACGCCACTGGCGAGCACGTGCTCGACCACCGGCAGGCGGCGAATACCGCCGGTGACCATCACCGGCATCTTCGCAATGGCGGCGATCTCTCGGGCAAACTCCAGGAAGTACGCCTCGCGGGCCAGGGTCCGGCCGTCACGGGCGTCGCCCTGCATGGCCGGTGCTTCATAGCTGCCACCGGACAGCTCCACCAGGTCTACGGGCAATTGGTTCAGCCACAGCACCACCTGACGGGCATCTGCAGGTTCAAAACCGCCGCGCTGGAAGTCCGCTGAATTCAGCTTCACGGCCACGGCGAAGCCGGGCGAAACCACCTTGCGCACGGCTTTGACCACCTCCAGCAATAACCGCGCGCGGTTCTCCAGGCTGCCGCCCCAGCGGTCCCGGCGCTGGTTGCTCAACGGCGACAGAAACTGGCTCAGCAAATAACCATGGGCGGCGTGCACCTGTACACCACTGAAGCCGGCCTCTTCGGCCAGGGCCGCAGTACGAGCGAAGCGCTCGATCAGTGCGGCGATCTCGGCTTCGTCCAGTGCCTTGGGCAGAGGGAACAGTTTGGACAGGCCGCCCATGTCCAAGGCGATGGCCGAAGGCCCTACCGTGGGCTGCCCAAGGTTGGCCTGCATCTGCCGCCCTGGGTGGTTGATCTGCATCCAGAACTGCGCGCCATGGGCACGGCCTATACGGGCCCAGTCGCGAAATCGCTGCAGCGGCTGGCTGGCGTCGAGCATGACACCGCCCGGGCCGGTCATGGCGCTGGGGTCGACCATCACGTTGCCGGTGAGCAACAGCCCGGCACCGCCTTCGGCCCAGGCCTGGTACAGCCGCAGCAATGAGTCGGAAGGGGTCTGGTCCGGGTTGGCCAGGTTCTCCTCCATCGCCGCCTTGGCGATGCGGTTGGGTATGACACTGCCATTGGGCAGCAGCAGGGGTTGGAACGGCGTCATGGCGATCTCCGAATGGTGGCTACCACGCATCGGTTACTGCACGCGTGGGCTAGGTTCGGGAGAAGGCTAAGGTTAAAGTCAACTTTAATGTCAATAGCGCAAGGGTATCGAGATGAAAATTGGTGAACTGGCGCGACGTACGGGGCTCAGTGCGTCGCGTATCCGCTTCTACGAAACCACCGGGTTGATTGCCGCCCGGCGCCTGGGCAATGGTTACCGGGACTACCCGGAGCAGGTGGTGCGGGCGCTGGAAATCATTACCTGTGGCCAGCAGGCGGGGTTCAGCCTGGATGAAATGCGCAAGCTGACCGACGCCTCCGGTGCAGCCCCGGCTGATCATGGTTTGTTGCTGGCAAGCCTCAAGCGCAAAGTGGCAGAGATCGAGGCGATGCAGCAGCGATTGGCGCAGAACCGGGCACAGCTGCTGGCGGTAATTGCCGGTATCGAAGACAAGCCGCAGGGGATGGATTGCGAAGAGAATGCCCAGCGCCTGATTGCCGGCTTTGACAAGCATCCAGCAGGCTCATGAATAAAGCAGGTTGGCCGAACGCTGGGCGATGAACGCGCTGTCATCAAATGAAAACCCGCTGTCGTCCGATGCGAAGCACCCTGCAAGCCAAGGGCATACAGTCCAATCACCCAGAACTGACGCCTGGCGTCCAGATCGATGATTGGAGAGACAAGCATGTCCAAAGTCGTACGTTTCCATCAGACCGGTGGCCCCGAGGTACTGCGCTATGAGGACGCCGAAGTGGGCGAGCCCGGCCCGGGGCAGGTGCGATTGCGCCAGGTGGCGGTTGGCCTGAACTACGCCGACACCTACTTTCGCAACGGCACTTACCCGATCCCGCTGCCCAATGGCATCGGCGTGGAAGCTGCCGGGGTAGTGGAGGCGGTGGGCGAGGGGGTGACCCAGGTGGGTGTCGGTGATCGGGTCACCTACACCGGGTTCCTCAATACCCTGGGTGCTTATTGCACCGAACGCCTGATCCCCGCTGCGGCGCTGATCAAACTGCCGGAAACCATTGCCTTCGAGACCGCTGCCGCCATGACCATGCGCGGCCTGACCTCGGCCTACCTGTTGCGCCGCCTCTACGCCTTCAAACCCGGTGACAGCGTGCTGCTGCATGCGGCTGCTGGCGGCGTGGGCCTGATTGTCGCGCAGTGGGCACGGCTGCTGGGCTTGAACGTGATCGGCACCGTGTCCACCGAAGCCAAGGCCGAGGTCGCCCGCGCCCATGGCTGCAACCACATCATCAATTACAGCGTCGAGGACGTGGCCAGCCGTGTACGCGAGCTGACCGACGGGGTTGGGGTGAACGTGGTGTTCGACAGTGTCGGCAAGAACACCTTCACCGGCTCGCTCGACTCGCTCAAGCGCCGCGGGCTGATGGTATGCGTTGGCACGGCGTCGGGCACCATCCCGCCGTTCGACCCGCAGTTGCTGGCGATCAAGGGTTCTCTGCAGCTCACCCGGCCGGCCCTGGCCGACTTCATCGCCGACCCGGCAGAAAAGGCCGACCTGGCCGGCGAGTTGTTCGATCACGTCAGCAGCGGGCGCATCCGTATCGAAATCAACCAGCACTACGCCCTTCAGGACGCGGTTCAGGCCCACCGTGACCTGGAAGCCCGCAAAACCACCGGCTCGTCGATCTTCGTCATCTGAAGAGGGCAACAGCATGCACATCGAACAACTGACTTGCGCGATCGGTGCCGAGGTGAGTGGCGTCAACCTGGCCGACGCGATTCACGACGACGACCTGTTCGCCCAGCTGCGCCAGCAGTTGCTTCAGCACCGTGTGCTGTTCCTGCGCGACCAGCACTTCAGTCGTGCCGAACACGTGGCCTTCGCCCGTCGCTTCGGCGAGCTGGAGGACCACCCGGTGGCAGGAAGCGACCCGGAGCACCCGGGCCTGGTGCAGATCTACAAGCGCCCGGACCAGCCCAATGACCGCTACGAAAATGCCTGGCACACCGATGCCACCTGGCGTGAAGCACCGCCCATGGGTTGCGTGCTGCGCTGCGTCGAATGCCCACCGGTGGGCGGCGACACCCTGTGGGCGAACATGGTGCTGGCATACGAAAACCTGCCCAGCGAGGTGAAGGCCAACATCGAAGGCCTGCGCGCCCGCCACAGCATCGAGGCCAGCTTCGGCGCCGCCATGCCGTTGGAAAAACGGCTGGCACTCAAGGCGCAATTCCCCGATGCCGAGCATCCGGTGGTACGCACCCACCCGGAAACCGGCGAGCAGGTGCTGTTCGTCAACGCCTTCACCACCCACTTCAGCAACTACCACACGCCGCAGCGGGTGCGTTTCGGCCAGGACGCCAACCCCGGCGCAGGCGACCTGCTGCGTTACCTCATCAGCCAGGCTTACCTGCCCGAATACCAGGTGCGCTGGCGCTGGAAGCCCAACAGCGTGGCAATTTGGGATAACCGCAGCACCCAGCATTACGCCGTCATGGATTACCCACCGTGCCATCGCAAGATGGAGCGCGCCGGGATCAAAGGCAGCCGCACCTTCTAAGCCAGCCGCTGGCAACCGCACAAAAACAATAGCGAGGACTACAGCATGCAATTCTTCGACGATTCGTTGCACCCGGAAAACATGGAAAAGGTGGTGATCACCGTGGCCCCCTATGGCCCTGAGTGGATGCCCGAAGATTTCCCTGAAGACATTCCGCTGACCATGGACGAGCAGGTGCAAAAGGCCGTCGACTGCTACGAGGCAGGCGCAACCGTGCTGCATTTGCACGTGCGTGAGCTGGACGGCAAAGGCTCCAAGCGGCTGTCCAAGTTCAACGAGCTGATCGCCGGAGTCCGCGAAGCGGTGCCGGACATGATCATTCAGGTTGGCGGTTCGATTTCCTTCGCCCCGGAAGGCGAAGGCGAGGCAGCCAAGTGGTTGTCGGACGACACCCGGCACATGCTCGCCGAGCTGACACCGCGCCCCGATCAGGTCACCGTGGCCATCAACACCACGCAGATGAACATCATGGAGCTGCTGTACCCCGAATACCTCGAAGGTACCTCGCTGGCCAGCCCCGCAATCCACGCCGCCTACAGCGAAATGACCGTACCGGCCGGCCCGGCCTGGGTCCGTGAGCACCTGCGCCGCCTGCAGGCCAGCAACATCCAGCCGCATTTCCAACTGACCGGCATGCATGCCCTGGAAACCCTCGAGCGCATCGTGCGCCGTGGTGATTACATGGGCCCGCTGAACCTGACCTGGATCGGTATTGGCGGCGGTTTCGACGGCCCCAACCCGTTCAACTTCTTCAACTTCATCCACCGCGCACCGGACGGTTGCACCCTGACCGCCGAATCGTTGCTGAAGAACGTGCTGCCGTTCAACACCATGGCCCTGGCCATGGGCCTGCACCCGCGCTGTGGCAACGAAGACACCATCATCGACCAGCACGGCAAACGCTTCACCTCGGTGCAGCAGATCCAGCAGACCGTGCGCGTGGCCCACGAACTGGGGCGCGAGATTGCCAGCGGCAAGGAGGCCCGGGCCATTTACCGCATCGGGCAGCAGTACGACAGTATCGAGCAGACGCTTAAAGCCAATGGCATGGCGCCGAACCGCCAGGCGGGTGAGAAGGGTGTGCCGCAGCGTACTTGATACAAACGTTGGCACGGCCAGATGAGTGCGGCCTTGCGTCGCGATAGGGCTGCAAAAGGTGCATCTGCACTGAAATCCTGGGGCTGCGTTGCAGCCCTATCGCGACACAAGGCCGCTCCCACAGGGGCCGACCAAGCTTGAGCAGTAGTGCATAACAACAAGAAAAACCCACACCACACCCAAGGAGGCAACATGGCCACCTATCTCGCCAGTGCCGAAGACTCCGGCACCGACACTGCCCACAGCGTCCCCCGGCGCTATGCCTGGGTGGTGTTTGCCCTGACCTTCGGCCTGTTGATCTCCGACTATATGTCGCGCCAGGTGCTCAATGCGGTGTTCCCGCTGCTAAAGGGCGAATGGGCGCTCAGCGACAGCCAACTCGGCTTGCTCAGCGGCATCGTCGCGCTGATGGTCGGCCTGCTGACCTTTCCGCTGTCGTTGTTGGCCGACCGCTTCGGCCGGGTACGCAGCCTGGTGCTGATGGCGGTGCTGTGGAGCCTGGCCACGCTCGGCTGTGCCCTGGCGGAAAACTACCCGCAAATGTTCATTGCGCGCTTTTTGGTCGGGGTTGGCGAGGCAGCCTATGGCAGTGTCGGCATTGCCGTGGTGGTCGCAGTGTTCCCCCGCGACATGCGCTCGACGCTGGCCGGGGCGTTCATGGCCGGCGGCATGTTCGGTTCGGTGCTGGGCATGGCCTTGGGCGGCGTGCTGGCCCAGCATTTGGGCTGGCGCTGGGCATTTGCTGGCATGGCATTGTTCGGCCTGGTGCTGGCGATGGTGTATCCGATGATCGTCAAGGAGGCGCGCATTGCACCCAAGTGCGCGCAGCAGGCGCTCGACAAGGCCAGCCGCCCGCTGCGCACGCTGTACAGCAGCCGATCGGTCATCGCCGCCTATGTCGGCAGCGGCCTGCAACTGTTCGTCGGTGGCACCCTGATCGTGTGGATGCCCAGTTACCTCAACCGCTATTACGCCATGGGTACCGACCGTGCCGGGGCAATCGCCGCCGTCATCGTGCTGTGCAGCGGTATCGGCATGATCCTTTGCGCCATGCTCTGCGACCGCCTTGGGCGACAGCGCCCGGACCGCAAGATCAGCCTGGCCATCGCCTACTGCCTGGGCAGTTGCATGCTGCTGAGCATTGCCTTTGCGCTGCCTGCCGGCACCGCGCAACTGGTACTGATTTGCCTGGGCATGATGATCGCCGCCGGTACCAATGGCCCGTCCAGCGCCATGGTTGCCAACCTTACCCATGCATCGGTGCATGGCACGGCATTCGCCACCCTGACCCTGGCCAACAACCTGCTGGGCCTGGCCACCGGGCCACTGATCACGGGTCGGGTGTCCGACTTGATCGGGCTGCAGGCCGCGCTGCAATTGGTGCCGCTGATCAGCATCGCGGCGGCGGCCGTGTTCTTTATCGCCAAGCGTCACTACCACCGCGACATGGACCGTCTGCGCTCCAGGAGTTGAAACTGTGAAACAGCTGTTGTCCATCGAAGTGTTTTTCGATTTCGTCTGCCCTTGGTGCCTGATTGGCCAGCGGCACCTGCAAGCGGCCTTGTTGCTGCTGCAGCGTGAGCAGCCACAGGTACAGGTGCAGATACACTGGCGGGGCGTTCAGTTGCTGCCGGGGCTGCCTGCCAACGGGGTGCCTTTCAATACCTTCTACCTGCAACGCCTGGGCAGCGAGCAGGCGGTACGCGAGCGCCAGGCTCAGGTGCGTGCTGCTGCCAGTGTGGTGGGCGAGGACATCGATTTTTCGCGCATCCGTCGCATGCCCAATACCGGCAATGCCCACCGCTTGATGCAACGGGCCGGCAGCCTGCTCAGCGCGCCGCAGCAGGAAGCGGTGCTGGCGCAACTGTTCATTGCCTATTTCCACCAGGGCCGCGACCTGGGTGATAGCCGCACATTGCTCGGCATCGCCCAGGGTTGCGGGCTTGAGCCCGGGCAGGTGATCGACTGTTTGCGTGACGATGGCAGCCCGTTCCTTGACGGTGCAGGGCGAGCGGGCAGCGCCGTACCACGCTATCGCTTCAACCAGGGCCCGCTGCTTGCCGGGGTGCGGCCAGCCGAGGCGCTGTTTGCCGCCATGAATGACGCCTTGCAAGCGGTGGTGCAGGCATGAACCGGCGTATCGCACTGAGCCCTCAGCAACTGCCGGAGCGCAATGGCCGGGTGCTGCTGGCCTGCGAGGGCCGCAGCGTGGCCTTGTTCAATGTCGCCGACACGCTATACGCCATCGACGACAGTTGCCCGCACCAGGGCGCGTCGTTGTGCGGTGGTCGCCTGGAAGGGCGGGTCATTCAGTGCTGTGCGCATGGTCTGCGCTTCGACCTGGCCAGCGGCTACCTGATCAACTCCAAGGCCTTGAAAGTCGCCAGCTACCCGATCGAGCAACAGGATGGGCAGGTCTTTATCGTGCTGGACGGCGAAGCGGCGTCTTGAACCGCCGCCAAGACCACCATGGGCTCATGGCTGCGGCGTGTGCTGAGCCCGCCAAACAGCCGGTGGCATGCCGAACTGGGCGATGAACCAACGGGTGAACGAACTGGGCATCGAGTAACCGAGCATGTCGGCGATGCGCCCCAGCGAGTAACCAGGGTTTTCCAGGTAGCGCATCACCAGGTCGCGGCGCACGTTGTTGATCAGGTCCTTGAACGTCAAACCATTTTCTTCCAGCCGCCGCTGCAATGTACGCACGTTCATGCCCTGGGTCTGCGCCACCTGCTCGATGGTGGCACGGCCCATGGGCAGCAGCAGGTAGATGGTTTTACGCAGTTCCAGTTCCAGCGACGGTACGCCGCTGGCCGGCAGCGTGTCGAGGTAGCGCCGTGCCAGGCGGGCCATGGCTTCGTTGGCCTGCGGGCTGGCGCTGTCGAGGTCGGCGGCGGGGCAGACGATACCGTTGAACTCGCTGCCGAACACCAGCGTGCAGCCGAAGATGCGCCGATGAATGGCGGGGTCGGCGGGGGCCGCATGCGTGAAGTTGGCACTGATCGGGTGCCAGTGGGCGCCCAGCAGTGCCGCGCACAAGCGCATCATCACGCCGATGGCCAACTCGGTGGCCTGGCGGCTGCAGGGCGCGCGTTCGTTGATCACCTCTTCGCGAATGATCACGGTCTTGCCGGCTTCTTCGATATGAATGGCCAGCGCGTCATTGAGCAGGTGGCGGTATTGCACGATCACCTGCAGCGCATCGCGCAGGTTGCGTTGGTGGCTGAGCAACAGGCTGATTTCGCCGAAGTCCGATAGCTGGCGCAGCTCGGCCATGCGCAACCCAAAACTCTCGCACTTCGTGGCGCTGGCGGAAGCTTCCAGCAAACTGATGACGCTGGCCACAGGGATACGCCGGTTGGGGTCGTCGAGCAAGGCGGCGTTAAGGCCGACCTGCGCAAGCAGTGCATGGGGGTTGAGGCCCAGATGGCGGGACACTTCCAGGTAGTTGGTCAAGCTGGCGGCACGAACGAGAGCAGGCATTTTTTATTGTTGTCCCTAAAGCCGGGGTTTGCAGGGCCACTGTTTTTATAGCCTGCGTGTCATCAATTGAAAAGCAAAGCCCTGTTTATGTGGTTGTCATCAAATGAAAAGCGCCTGACGCCCAATGTAAAGCACCCCGGTGGAGGCCTGTTTACTGTGAACTTCAAGCGCTAAACCGCACACGAGGTTCACCGTGGAAAAACTGCAAACCACAGCCACCGTGCTGATTGTCCCTGGCCTGCGCGGCCACGTGGCCGAACACTGGCAGACCCTGCTTGCCGGCCGCCTGGCCAAGGTGCGCAGCGTACCGCCGCTGGAAGTCGACGGCCTGTGCTGTAACGCCCGGGTCGAGGCAATCCAGCGCGAGCTGGAACAGGTCGATGGCCCGGTGCTGCTGGTGGCACACAGTGCCGGCACATTGATGGTCGCCCACTGGGCGGCGCGCTACGGGCGGGCGATCAAGGGCGCATTGCTGGCGGCCCCACCTGACCTCGACGCCCACTGGCCCGAGCATTACCCAAGTCCGGCCAGCCTGGCCGAGATGGGCTGGTCGCCACTTCCACCTACGCCGCTGCACTTTCCCAGCATTGTCGCGGCCAGCAGCAATGACCACCTCGCCAGCTACGCCGCTGCCGGTGAGCTGGCCCGGCGTTGGGGCAGCGAGCTGGTCAACCTGGGCGCCGTTGGCCACCTCAACCCGGCTTCCGGTTTCGGCCCTTGGCCGTTGGCCGAGGCGTTGATCCGCCGACTGGACGCCGCAAACCTGCAGTAACGCATGGACGCCCCAGCCACGCCCGCAACAGACGGGCGGCGTAAAAAACAATAACAATACGTGGAGCCATCGTAATGCCAGAACACCGCATTCACCGTGCTGTGAAACCACAGCGCTGCCTGCTCGCCTGCGCCATCGGCTTGCTCACGCTGCCCGCCGCCCAGGCGTTCGAAGTCGATACCGGCCATGAAGACTGGGCCGTGCGCTTCGACAATACCGTCAAATACAACTACGGCGTGCGTACCGAGAGTGCCGACAAGCGCCTGCTGGGCACGCCCAACAGCAACGACGGCGACTACAACTTCCGCAAGGCCGGCACCAACATCACCAACCGGGTCGACCTGCTGACCGAGCTGGATGTGGTGTACCAGGGCAACAGCGGTTTTCGCGTCAGCACTGCCAGCTGGTACGACAAGGCCTATGACAACACCGGCTCCAACAGCAACCCATTCGTCAACGGCAACGGTGACCAGTCGGGTATCAACCCCAGCCTCAATGGCCTGCCTGGGACCGGCATCCCGCTAGGCAGCCCACACCTGAGCAACTACGCCCAGCGTTACTACAGCGGCCCGTCTGGCGAAGTGCTGGATGCCTTCGTGTTCATGAGCCGTGACGTGGGCGAAGCGTCGCAGGTCAGCGCCAAGCTGGGCCAGCACAACCTGTTCTGGGGTGAAACCTTGCTCAACCCGGTGCATTCGCTGAGTTATGGCCAATCAGGCCTGGACCTGGCCAAGCTGGCGGCCTCGCCGGGCACTGAGGCCAAGGAGCTTTTCGTACCCCGCAACCAGCTGTCGACCGCGTTCCTGGTCAACTCCGAGCTCACCCTGGGTGCCCAGTACTTCTTCGACTGGGATGCCGCCCGGCTGCCTGAAGCCGGCACGTACTATGGCGGCTCTGATGTGGTGGGTGAGGGCGCGCAGAGCTTCCTGTTGGGCCACACCGGTACGCCGGGGTTGATCCCGGTGCGCGGTGCGCTCACCACCATTCGCCGCGGTCATGACCTGACCCCCGGCAAAAGCGGCGACTGGGGCATCATGGCCAAGTGGTCGCCAGAGTGGCTGGGCGGCACCCTCGGCTTCTACTACCGCAAGACGTCCGAGATCCTGCCCCAGGCCTGGCTCGATGCGCGCGGCATGACCGTGGCCAACGGCCCATTCGGCAACCCACCGGGCAGCCGCCAAGGCGCGATCGGCAACCTCTACAACTCGCTGCAAAGCACCACTTACCAGTTTGCCTACGCCGACAACATCGACATTTATGGGCTGAGCCTCTCCAAGGATGTGGCGGGCATCAGCGTCGGCAGCGACCTGAACATCCGCCACAACATGCCGCTGGCGAGCATTCCGGCAATCGTCAGCGCCCCCGGCCAAGGCGGCCTGGGCGGCGGCTTTGGCCTGCTGCCGGCACGGCTGCCCAGCAGCGGGGTGATCTACGACGTGCCCAAGGATGGCGACAGCCTGAGCGCCACCGGCGACACCTTGCACTTCACCCTCAACGGCCTGATGACGATTGGCGACACACCGCTGTTCGACTCGGCAACCCTGCTGGGCGAGCTGTTCTACAGCAACCTGCTCAAGCTCGATAGCCACAACGAAGCTTTGTACAAAGGCAAGAGCAGCTACCGCGGCATCGACAAGGCCACCCGCGACAACTGGGGCATCGCCGTCAATTTCACCCCTACCTGGTACCAGGTGTTTCCGGGCATGGACCTGAGCATGCCGCTTTCGGTCAACGTCGGCATCGACGGTGTATCGCCGGTGCAGGGTGGCGGTGCCGAGAACACTGGCAACTACGCGGTGGGTTTCAGCGCTGCGATCTACAACCAGTACTTCGTCGACCTCAAGTACGTCGACAGCTTCGGTGAGACCAAGGCCTGCAAGGACGGCCAGACCGACGGCAGCACCCCCAATGCCCTGGACGGCGAACAGGATTACACCTGCTACGGCGGCGGCTACGCCTCCTTCTCGGGGGGTGGTGCCACCACTGAAGACCGTGGCGCCCTGTACCTGACCGTCAAGACGACCTTCTGAGTCATGTTTCCTACCGCCTACACAGGAAGACAACCATCATGAATTTCGTACGTACCCTGCTTGCCTCGTGCCTGTCGCTGGCCGCGCTCAATGCCGCCCAGGCGGCCGTTTCCCCTGACCAGGCTGCACACCTGGGCAGCAACCTGACCGCCATCGGCGCCGAAAAGGCCGGCAATGCCGACGGCTCGATCCCGGCCTACCAGGGCGGCCTGCAAACGCCCCCGGCCAGCTACCAGAGCGGTGCCAGCATGCGCCCGGACCCGTTTGCCAGCGAGAAGCCGCTGCTGGTGATCGATGGCAAGAATGCCGATCAGTACAAGGCTCAGCTGACCGCCACCACCCTGGAACTGCTCAAGCGCTATCCCAGCTACCGCGTCGACGTGTACCCGACGCATCGCAGCGTAGCGCTGCCGCAGGCGGTGCTCGACAACACCCGCAAGAACGCCACCGCTGCCAAAAGCCAGGAGGGCGGTACTGCGGTAGACAACGTGCTGCCGGGTATCCCGTTCCCCATCCCGCAGAACGGCGCCGAAGCCATGTGGAACTTCCTGCTGCGTTACCAGGGCGTGAGCATGACCGCCAAGTACGACTCGTGGAACGTCGACGCCGCCGGCAAACCGTCGCTGTCGACCACTGGCCAGGCCAACATCAGTTACCCGATTTACGAGGACATGGCCAAGCCGATCGGCGCCAAGGACACCTACTACCAGATGAAACTGGTGTACACCGGGCCCGCACGCCGTGCCGGTGAAGCGATGATGCTGCGCGACGCCGCAAACCCGCTGGTGCAGCCACGCAACGCCTGGCAATACCTGCCAGGCCAGCGCCGGGTGAAGCTGGCGCCCAACCTGGCCTACGACACGCCCAACCCGGGCACCTCCGGCTCTGGCACCTACGATGACGTGTTCGTCTTCAACGGCGCGCTGGACCGCTACGACTGGACCCTGGTGGGCAAGCAGGAAATGTACGTGCCGTACAACACCTACCAGCTGACCTACAACACCGACGTCAAGCAGGTGATCACGCCCAACCACCTGGCACCGCAGTTCGTGCGCTGGGAAAAACACCGCGTCTGGGTGGTGGAAGGCAAGCTCAAGGACGGCGCACGCCACATCTACCACAAGCGCCGCTTCTACCTTGACGAAGACAGCTGGATCGCCCTTGCCTCCGACCAGTACGACGCCCGTGGCCAGCTGTACCGGGGCTCGTTCGCCTTCCTGACCCAGAGCTACGACAAGCAGACCCCGGACGCCACGCCGTTCATGATCTACGACCTGATCGGCGGCACCTACAACCTCAACGGCGTGGTCGGTGCCTATGGTGGCATCCGCTACATCGAGCCGCTGTCGAAAACCCAGTGGTCGCCCGAGTCACTGGCCGGCAATGGCATTCGCTGAACCATGGAGCAGAGGTTGCCAATGTCTGTCTTCAAACGATGCAGCGTGGTGATGTTGGCCCTGGCCGCGCTGCAGGGCGCGGCACAGGCGGCGCCATTCACCGATGTGCTGGATGTGCCCGCCATGCCCAGCACCCTGGCCAGCAGCAGCGCCCTGCGTGATGTGACCTTGGCCGGGCAGCGCCTGGTCGCGGTCGGCCCACGCGGGCATATCCTCTATTCCGACGACCACGGCGCGCACTGGCAGCAGGCCCAGGTGCCGGTCAGCGCCGACCTGAATGCGGTGAGCTTTGCCACGCCTGAACTGGGCTGGGCGGTCGGCCATGATGGCGTGGTACTGCACACCCGTGATGCTGGCGTGCACTGGCAAAGGCAGCTGGATGGTCGAGCGTTGGCTGAACAGCTGCCCGGCGCTGGCACCGACAATGCCTTGCTCGATGTGTGGTTCAGCGATGCTCGTCATGGCTACGCGGTGGGCGTGTTCAACCTGCTGCTGCGCACCACGGACGGCGGCGAGCACTGGCAGCCCTGGCTCGACCACAGCGACAACCCGCAAGGCCTGCACCTGACCAGCCTGGCCGCAGTGGCTGACAACCTGTACATCACGGGCGAGCAGGGCTTGCTGTTGAAGTGGAACGGCGAGCGCTTCAGCCGCGTCGATACCCCCTACGCCGGCACTCTGTTCGGCGCCATCGGCAAGCCCGGTGTGCTGCTGATATACGGCCTGCGCGGCCACGCTTATCGCAGTACCGATGGCGGCGAGCAGTGGCAGCCGGTCGACACGGGCGTCAATACCAGCCTCACCGCCGCCGGTATCGATCGCGACGGGCAGCTGTGGCTGGCCAGCCAGGCCGGCGACCTGTTGCTCAGCCGCGACGACGGCGCCAGCTTCCGCCCGGTGCCACAAAGCGCCCGTGGCCCGGTGACCGCACTCGCCAGCGATGCCGACAACGGCCTGGTGCTGGTGGGCGAGCGGGGCGTGCGCAACCTGTTCGGTAACCCCACGCCGCACCCATAACAAGAGAAGACCCTGATGGCCGCTAACCGCCAAGATACCCTTCCGGTAATCCGCAACCTTGCCGATTTCGACCCGCGCTCGGGCAATGGCCTGGAACGCCTGGTGTTCAACCACCGCCTGCCATTTCTGCTGTGCATGCTGTTGGCGACACTGGTGCTGGGCTTCATGGCGCTGACCCGCCTGGAGCTGCGCCCCAGCTTCGACAAGATGCTGCCGCAGAGCCACCCCTACATCCAGAACTACCTGGCCAACCGCACCTCGTTGCGCGGCCTGGGCAATGCGGTGCGAGTGGTGGTGGAAAACACCCAGGGCGATATCTTCGACCCCGGCTACCTGCAGACCCTGCGCCACATCAACGACGAGCTGTTTCTCAGCCAGGGCGTGGACCGGGCCTGGGTGAAGTCGCTGTGGAGCCCGGCGGTGCGCTGGACCGAAGTTACCGAGGAAGGTTTTCAAGGTGGCCCGGTCATGCCCGACGGCTATCAGGGCGCGGCTGGCGACATCGAACAGCTGCGGCAAAACATCGAGCGCGCCAACATCGTCGGCAGCCTGGTAGCGCGCGACTTCAAGTCGAGCATGCTGGTGGTGCCGCTGCTCGACCAGGACTCAGCCACCGGCAAAGGCCTGGACTACCATGCCTTTTCGCAAAAGCTCGAACAGTTGCGCAGCCAGTACCAGGCCAGCGGCCAGTACCGCATTCATGTGATCGGCTTTGCCAAGCTGATGGGCGACCTGATCGACGGATTGATCCAGGTGATGGCGTTCTTTGCCCTGGCGGTGCTCACCAGCCTGGTGATCATCTACTGCTACACCCGCTGTGTGCGCAGCACCTTGCTGGTGGTGCTGTGTTCGCTGACTGCGGTGGTATGGCAGCTGGGTATCGTCGCCTGGTTGGGTTATGCCATCGACCCGTACTCGATCCTGGTGCCGTTCCTGATCTTCGCCATCGGCGTGTCGCATGCCGCGCAAAAGATGAATGGCATCCTCCAGGACATAGGCCGTGGTACCCATCGGCAGATTGCCGCCCGTTATACGTTCCGCCGCCTGTTCGTGGCAGGGGTCACCGCATTGCTGGCCGATGCCGTGGGCTTTGCCGTGCTGATGCTGATCGACATTCCGGTGATCCAGGACCTGGCAATTACCGCCAGCATTGGTGTGGCGGTGCTGATCTTCACCTCATTGCTGTTGATGCCCGTGGCACTGTCCTATGTCGGTGTGGGCCGCCAGGCTGCCGAGCGGGCGCTGCGCATCGATGCCCGCGCGGATCAACACCGTGGCTTCGGCCGGCTGTGGGACTTGCTTGACCGCTTCACGCAACGCAGGTGGGCCAGCGCTGCGCTGCTGGTTGCCCTGGCCTTGGCCGCCCTTGGCATCTGGGGCAGTCTGCAGTTGAAAATCGGCGACCTCGACAGCGGCGCCCCCGAGCTGCGCGCGGATTCGCGCTACAACCTCGACAACGCCTACATCACCCAGCATTACGCACTGTCCAGCGACACCTTCGCGGTCATGGTCAAGACCGCCCCCGAAGGCTGCCTGCAATACCAGACCTTGATCCTCGCTGATCGCCTGGCCTGGGAGCTGCAACAGTTGCCGGGTGTGCAGACCACCGTGTCGCTGGCCAACGCCGTGCGCCAGATCACCGCCGGTACCTACGAAGGCAACCCGCGCCTGAACAGCCTGCAGCGCAACCAGGACGTGCTCAACTACGCCGCGCAGCAAGCCTCGGTCAACGCACCGGAGCTGTTCAACAACGATTGCTCGCTGATGCCGGTGATCGCCTACCTCAAGGACCACCGCGCCGACACGCTGGCCCAGGTCGCCGCAACGGCCGAGCGCTTCGCCCAGGCCAACGGCAGCGCCGAGCATCAGTTTCTGCTGGCGGCCGGCAGCGCCGGTATCGAAGCCGCCACCAACGTGGTGGTGCGCGAGGCCAACCACCGCATGCTGTTGCTGGTTTACCTGGCGGTGACGCTGTTCTGCCTGATCACCTTCCGCAGTTGGCGTGCCACGCTGGTGGCGATTCTGCCGTTGATGCTCACCTCGGTGTTGTGCGAGGCGCTGATGGTGGCCATGGGCATTGGCGTCAAAGTTGCCACCTTGCCGGTCATCGCCTTGGGCGTGGGTATTGGCGTGGATTACGCGCTGTACCTGCTTAGCGTGCAGCTGCATTACCAGCGCGCCGGCCTGAGCCTGGCCCAGGCTTATCAGAAAGCCGTGGCTTTCACTGGCCGGGTGGTAGGGCTGGTCGGTATCACCTTGGCGGCCGGCGTGGTCGGCTGGGCCTGGTCACCGATCAAGTTCCAGGCCGACATGGGCTTGCTGCTGACCTTCATGTTCCTGTGGAACATGCTCGGCGCGCTGGTGCTGATACCGGCGCTGTCGCACTTCCTTCTGCGCGGCGTGGGCCCCCAGGCAACTGCCGAAGCCCAGGCCAAAGCCCATTCGAAAACCCAAGAAAGCGAGTGTTCGCCTCATGTCTGATTACCTTCCGCCACTGCGTGACATGGATTTTCTGTTGAACGAAGTGTTCGACATCCCGACCTGGTGGGCGCAAACGCCCGCACTGGCCGAGGTGGTCGACGGCGACACGGCCCGGGCCATACTCGAACAGGCCGGCAAGCTGATCGCCGAGCGGGTAGCGCCGCTCAACCGCAGTGGCGACGAGCAGGGCTGCCGCTGGGAGGCTGGCCAGGTACGTACTCCCGATGGTTTCGCCGATGCCTATCGGGCATTCGCCACCGACGGCTGGGTAGGTGTGGCCGGGGCCCCGGAATACGGTGGCATGGGCATGCCGAAGGTGATCGGTGCTCAGCTCGAGGAGATGCTCAATGCCGCCAATCTATCGTTCGGCCTGTACCCAATGCTGACCGCCGGGGCCTGCCTGGCACTGCTCAACCATGCCAGCGAGCCGCTGAAGGCGCTGTACCTGCCGCCGATGTACCAAGGCCGCTGGACCGGCTCCATGTGCCTTACCGAACCGCACGCTGGCACCGACCTGGGGCTGATCCGCACCCGCGCGGAGCCCATCGCCGAAGGTTGCTACCGCATCAGCGGCACGAAGATCTTCATCACTGGCGGCGAGCAGGACCTGACCGAAAACATCATCCACCTGGTGCTGGCGCGGCTGCCCGATGCGCCCGCCGGGCCCAAAGGTATCTCGCTGTTTTTGGTGCCCAAGGTGCTGGTCGACGCCGACGGTGCGCTGGGCGAGGCCAACGCGGTAAGTTGCGGCTCGATCGAGCACAAGATGGGCATCAAGGCCTCGGCCACCTGCGTGATGAACTTCGATGGCGCCACCGGCTACCTGGTCGGCGAGCCGAACAAGGGCCTCAATGCCATGTTCACCATGATGAACTACGAGCGCCTGGGCGTGGGCATCCAGGGCCTGGCCCTGGGCGAGCGCTCCTATCAGGGCGCCATCGCCTATGCCCGTGATCGCCTGCAAGGCCGCGCGCCGACAGGCGCCGAAGCACTGGCGCAGCATGCCGACCCGATTGTCGTCCACCCGGACGTACGCCGTATGTTGCTGACCATGAAAGCGCTGAACGAAGGTGGGCGGGCGTTTTCAACCTACGTGGCGTTGCAGCTGGACCTGGCCAAGTACAGCGATGACCCGGCTGCATGCGCCAAGGCCGAAGCCAAGGTGGCGTTGCTTACACCGGTGGCCAAGGCCTTCCTCACCGACATGGGGCTGGAGACCACCGTGCACGGCCAGCAGGTACTGGGTGGCCACGGCTATATCCGTGAGTGGGGCCAGGAGCAGTTGATACGTGACTGCCGCATCACCCAGATCTACGAAGGTACCAACGGCATCCAGGCCCTCGACCTGGTCGGGCGCAAGCTGTTGGGTGATGGTGGCAAGGCTTACCTTGGCGTGTCTGACGAAATGGTCGCCTTTGCCGAGGCGCTGCCGGTGGAGCACGCCGAGTTCGCTGCGCCACTGCTGGCTGCCGTGCACAACCTCGACGAACTGAGCGCTTGGTTGCTCGACCGTGGCCAAGGCAACCCGCGCGAGCTTGGCGCGGCGGCGGTGGAGTACCTTCAGGTGTTTGGCTACACCCTCTACGCCTATCTGTGGGCGCGCATGGCTGTGGTGTGCCTGGCCCATGCGGCACCTGAACCGTTCCACCTGAGCAAGCTCGGCACCGCGCGCTTCTACTTTGCCCGCCTGCTGCCACGCATCCACTCGCTCAGCGCCAGCGTGAGGGCCGGCAGCGATAGCCTGTACCTGCTCGAGGCCGGGCAACTGTGAAGGCCACCCACATGATCACTACCCGCGTCATGCCCCCGGCCGAGCAGGCCTATGCGTACCCGCTGCTGATCAAGCGCCTGCTGTTGTCGGGTGTGCGCTACCAGCCCAACCAGGAAATCGTCTACGCCGACAAGCTGCGCTACACCTACACCACGTTGCTGGAGCGTATTCAACGGCTGGCCAACGTGCTGAGCGCTGCCGGGGTCCAGCCTGGCGACACCGTGGCCTTGCTCGACTGGGACAGCCACCGCGCATTGGAGTGTTTCTTCGCCGTACCCATGCTGGGCGCAGTGTTGCATACGGTAAACGTGCGGTTGTCCAGCGAGCAGGTGCGCTACACCATGAACCACGCCGAGGACCGGCTGGTGCTGGTGCACGACGACTTCCTGCCGTTGATGCAGCAGCTGCGCGCCGACCTGCCGACAGTGGAGGGCTTCATCCGCCTGAGTGACGGCGGTCACGCCGCGCAAGGCGTGCCTCTGCTGGGCGAGTACGAAACCATGCTGGCGGCTGCAGAACCGTACTTCGAATTCCCGGACTTCGACGAAAACTCGCTGGCCACGCTGTTCTATACCAGCGGTACCACCGGCAACCCCAAGGGTGTGTACTTCAGTCACCGGCAACTGGTGCTGCATACCCTGGTCGAGCAGGGCACTTTGGCCGCGTGCGGTGAGGTACCGCTGCTGCGCACCGGCGATGTGTACATGCCGATCACGCCCATGTTCCATGTGCATGCCTGGGGCGTGCCTTACGTGGCGACGGCACTTGGCATCAAGCAGGTCTACCCGGGGCGCTACGAGCCCAACCGCCTGGTGCGCCTGTTCCATGAGGAGGGGGTGACCTTCTCCCATTGCGTGCCAACGGTGCTGCAGATGATGCTCGACAGCGAGCAAGGGCGCCGCACCGACCTTGCCGGCTGGAAAATGCTGCTGGGCGGCAGCGCGCTGACCCTGGGCCTGGCCCAGCGCGCCAGCGAGCGCGGCATCAGCGTGCACTGTGGTTACGGCATGTCGGAAAGCTGCCCGCTGCTCAGCATCACCTACCTGAGTGCCGAGCTGCTGGCAAAGCCCATGGCGCAACAATTGCCGCTGCGCATCGATGCCGGTGTGCCGATTGCCATGGTGGACCTGCGTATCGTCGACAGCGAGGGCCGGGAGGTGCCGCACGACGGTGAAAGCCTGGGTGAAGTCGTGGTGCGCGCGCCTTGGCTGACCCAAGGCTACCTGCACGAGCCGGAGCAAGGCGCAGCACTGTGGTTGGGGGGCTGGATGCACACCGGTGACCTGGCTTGTATCGATGCGGCGGGCGTGGTGCGTATCCGCGACCGGATCAAGGACGTGATCAAGACCGGTGGCGAGTGGGTCAGCTCGGTAGCGCTGGAAAACCTGATCAGCCAGCACCCGTTTGTCGCCTCGGTGGCTGTCGTCGGTGTTCCTGATCCACAGTGGGGGGAACAACCCTTGGCCCTGGTGGTCTGCTGTGAGGGTGTGCAACTGGACCAGCCGTCATTGGCCAGGCACCTGCAGCCGTTTGTCGACAGTGGGCACTTGAACAAATGGGCGATACCACGGCAGTTGCGTTGTGTGGACGAGATCCCCCGGACCAGTGTCGGCAAGATCGACAAGAAACGCATCCGCCAGACGGAAGTCTAGCGTTGGCTTGCGTTTTTCTGGGGCTGCGCAGCGGCCCCAAAACCCCGCCAAACAAGGGATGGCGGTTGACTGATGTTCAGCTAGGTAAAGTTAGGTAAAAGCGGCCACGGCGTATACACGGATCAGTATTGTGGTTTGTACTGTCCAGTTAAAGATGCCATTGATGAACACACTTCCGTCGCAGCCAAGCGCTGAACGCGGGGCGTTCTCCCATTTCGAGGCGTGTCGCAACACCCAGCAGGGCCCCGTGGTGATACTTGCCTCCGGTGCGTCTGCCAAGCATTTTCCATTGGGCGAATTCGCCCATTTGCCCATCATCGCCATGAACGGCTCGGTTGCCATGACCGCCGAACACGGTATCAAACCGTTCTTTTACGTGTGCACCGACACAAGTTTTCGCCTGCAACAGCCGGCCTTGTTCGCCACGGCCTTGCGCGACAGCGAGCGCCTGGCACTTTGGCCCGAGCAGTATGCGGGTGCCAATGTGCCAGCGGATACCGAGTGTTATGCCTTGCACAAAGCCGACACGCCAGGCCTGCTGGACGGTTTGCGTGGCCACGGTGACAGCTGCGTGTGCAACCGCGCACTGTGGAGCAAACGTAGCCGTTCGATTGCCTTCAGCAAAGACCTGGCCCATGGTTTCTTCGATGCTCGCACAGTGGCGTACGTGGCCTTGCAGCTGGCTTACCACCTGGGCTTCGAAGAGGTGCTGCTGGTAGGGGTAGACCTCGATCAGAGCGTCGGGCGCTTCTACGAGAACGGCAACGGCGAGTGTTCGCCGTGCGGGCTGGACCAGCATTGGGACAGCCGCATTCTGCCGTCGTTGACACTGATGGCCAGAGAAGTGGTCAACGAACATTTTCATGTCTACAACCTGTCGGCGACGTCGCGTATTCCTGACGATCTGATCCCCAAGGTCAACCTCAGCCAGGCGCGGTACATTGCCGGCTGCGCAATGACTTGAGCAAGAAAGCGGGTGCATCAGTAACTGTGGATGCGTACAGTAAGTTGATCGCAACCAGCAGGAGCCCGCTATGTCCAGCGCTTTCACTTTCATGCAATCGCCCGTCGGCACGCTGACCCTGGTGGCCCGTGGCGACAGCCTGGCAGCTGTGCTGTGGGAAGAGGAGCGGAAAAACCGCGTACGCCTGGGCGCCCTGCACCGTGATGACCAGTGCCCGGTACTGGTGGAAACCGCTCGCCAGCTCGGCGAGTACTTTGCCGGCAAGCGCCAGCGTTTCGAACTGGCGCTGGACTTTGCCGGCACCGAGTTCCAGCGGCAGGTGTGGGCCGCGCTGCTGGCGATACCGTTCGGCGAAACCCGCAGCTACGGCGATATCGCCCGGCAAATCGGCAACCCCAGCGCGGTGCGTGCCGTAGGCGCCGCCAATGGCCGCAACCCGATTTCGATCATCGCCCCGTGCCATCGGGTAATTGGCGCGTCGGGCAGCTTGACTGGCTTTGCCGGTGGCCTCGCGGCCAAGCAGTACCTGCTGGCGCTGGAGGGCCGGCAAAGCCTGGCGCTGGACTTCTAAGGCTTCAGCCGAACCAGCTGGCGACCAGGCAGACCAGTACGGCCAGCACCGAGCCGGCCATCAGGGTGTAGTGCCGATGCGCTCGACGCGCAAGGGGCTCGACCTCCCGCAGGTACTCGCCGGGCGTAGGTGCATCGGGCCGATGGCGCAAACCCTCGGCCACATCGGCAAGTTGGCCCTGAATCAGCAAGCCGACCAGGTAGTAGGTGCAGGCATAACTCAGAAACGCAAGAAACAGATAGATCATGCAGGGTGCGGGTCCAAAGGCAGCGCGCTTGCGCTGGCATTACGGGTGTCGAGTACGATCAGCCCTTCACTGTGCTCATCCAGGCTGGCCAGCAAGCGCCCCTGGCTGTCCCACGCAGCGGAGCCGCCGGCGCCGATGAAGGTGTCAGCCGGCCCCACGCAGTTGGCCATCAATACCGGCATGCCAAGCTCACGCGCCACTTCTGGGTAATGCGCGTGTCCCTCGCGGATGCCTTTGGCGGTTTTCGCCACGCTGACCAGGTACAGGTCGGCACCGTGCTCGCGGGCCATGGCCGCATGTGCCATGAACATCGATTCGTAACAGATTGCCGGCGCCACCCGGTGCTCCCCCATCTCCAGCAGCAAGGCCTGATCGCCTGGGGTGAAGTAGGGCAGTTCATCATCGTGCAAGCGCCGCTTGGCATAGGCCTGGCGGGGTGCCCCAGGGCTGAAGATCGGCATGCCGATGCGTATGCCGTCCGGCGTTGGCAGTGGTAGGCCCACGGCAATAGTGATGCCCAGGCGGTCACAAGCGGCTTGCAGCGGGTCCAGCCGTGTGGAGGCCACCGGCAGGGCGGCCTGGCGCGCCACACTCGGCTCGTAGCCGGTCAGCGACAGTTCGGGAAACACCACCAGTTCGGCACCCAGGGCCGCAGCCTGCTCGATGCAGGCCAGGTGACGCTGGAGGTTGCCTGGCAAATCGCCCTTGAGCGATGCCAGTTGTACGGCGCACAGTTTCATGAGAACCATTCCCTGGTACAGGTTGAAGGGCCGAGCATACTATCGGCACCAACACCTGTACCAGTGAAGGGTTTTTCAGGAAGCCGAGTGCGTCGCGAAGCGTTGGCGGAACCAGTCGCTGAGCATGGCCTTTTCGGCATACAGGCGGTCACTGCTGCTGGCGACCCGGCCCGGGCGGCTCAGGTACATCTTGTCGCTGACCCGCTCCTGCGCCTGCTGATCGGGTTTGCCAGGTTGGCTGAGGGTGTAGGTGAGGTCGATGGTCGGCCAGGTGATCTCGCGCATGAAGCGCACATCGTAGGCCTGGCTGTGCCAGGGCTCGAAGCGCCCGGCCAGGTCGATGTCGCGGATGTCGATGACCAGTTGCTGGCCCGGTTGCAGGTAGCGCTGGCCGAGCTGCTGCAGGTATTGGCTGAGGGTTTTCATGACATAGGCGTCGGCACCACGTTCATAACCGTGGCTGTCGAGGCTGGCATCGCGGAATTTTTCCGGGTGGTCGAAACGCACCTCGACCTGCGCGGCCGGGGCACCTTGTGCCATGCTGTCCAGTGACAGCGCCATGAGCACGGCACACACGAGGGCGGTACGCATGATGCACCTCCGGGGCAGATTGCGTGTGCTCCCATTTTACCCCTGGCGTGGCGCTACCAGCAGAGGAAGATTGTAATGGGACGGTTTCGGCGGCTGATCGCCAATATCCGGGGACGGGACCTGGCGGTCGGCGATATCCATGGTCACTTCCAGCGCCTGCAACAGTGCCTGGATGCGGTCGGGTTCGATCCAGCGGTGGACCGCCTGTTCAGCGTGGGTGACCTGGTCGACCGTGGGCCGCATAGCGAGGCAGCACTGGAATGGTTGGCACAGCCCTGGTTCCATGCCGTGCAAGGCAACCACGAGGCCCTGGCAATTACCCGCGTGCGCGGTGGGCGGCTGGACCTGGACATGTACCGCGCCGCTGGAGGTAGCTGGTTTCTCGACCTGCCACGGGGCGAGCAATTGCGCTTCGTGGAGCGCTTCGAGCAACTGCCGATTGCGATAGAAGTAGAAAGTGCGGCCGGGCTGGTGGGCCTGCTGCATGCCGACAGCCCGTTTGCCGACTGGGCAGTACTGCGCACCTGGCTGGAACTGGAGGACGACCCCAAGGTGCGGGAAGTGTGCCAGTGGTCGCGGCGGCGGCTGAAGGAAGGCGACACCCAGCCGGTGCAGGGCCTGCGTGCCTTGCTGGTCGGCCACACGCCGGTGCTGGAGGCCAAGCAGTTGGGCAATGTCTGGCACCTGGACACGGGCGGGTGGGCCAGTGGCCATTTCACCTTGATGGACATGCGTACCCTGAAACTGATCAGCCCCGCGCCAGGTGCAGCAACAACGCCCCCGCCAAAACCACCAGCATGACCCCCGAGGCCCGCTCCAGCCACGGCAGGCTGCGGGCGAAGCGCCGCAATACTCGCTGGTTGCCAATGGCCACGGCAACCGCTAGATCCCAGAGCAGTACGATGCTGAACATCCACACGGCGTAGGCCGTTTTCCAGCCGACGCTGGCACTGGCGACCATGCTGGCCAGGCTGGCATAGAACAGCGCGTTCTTGGGGTTGAGGATGCCGGATAAAAAGCCCATGCCCACATTGCGCCACCAGCCTTGAGCCCGCTGGCTGCCAGCGACTGTGCCCAGGCTGGTTTGCCCGGCATGGCGCAGAAACAGCACGCCGATGTACAGCAGGTAGCTGGCGCCGGCCAGCTGCAGCGTGGTGAACAACAGGCTGCCTTCCTGCAGTACCGAAAGGCCGGTGAAGGCCATGGCGATGAATGCGCCGTTGGCCAGGGCGATGCCCAGGCAAGCACCGCTGGCAGTGCACCAGCCGCTGTTGATCGAGCTGCGCGCGACCAGGAAGAAGTCCGGGCCGGGAGAAAGCAGGGCGAGAAAGTGGGCGAGGGCGATGATCAGAAACTGTTGCATGGGTGGGGCTGCTCTGCGGAAAAAACCGCAGTCTGCTGCCCCGCGTGTTGGGCGTATTGAAGAATATTGCAAACCCCAAAAAGCCAACGCGGCCCCTTGGGGACCGCGCACGCCTTCAATCGCCTCGGTACTGCCCCGGTGTCACCCCCACATGGGCCTTGAACACCCGCTGGAAATGGCTTTGGTCGGCAAACCCAAGCTGGTAGGCCACCTCTGCCAGTGCCAGCCCTTTACTCAACAGCTTTCGGCCGCGATTGACCCGGGCATTGAGTAGATAAGCATGGGGCGTAAATCCGGTCGCTGCGCGAAATGCTCGGATCAGCTGATAGCGCCCAAGCCCAGCCTCCCGCGCCAGTGCTTCCAGGCTCAATCGCGCTGGGTCGAGGTGCTCGATACGCTCGAGCACCTCACTCAATGTCGCGGCTTCCAGGGCAGGGGCCGCTACCAGTGGTGGGTGCGCGGAAAAATCCAGGTCCCCCAGAAAGGCAACCAGCGCCGCATCCTTCTCACTGTTGCTGGCGCGGGAAAACAGCAAACTGTTCAGCTCGCAGAACTGCCGATAGACCTGCGGCGCCCGGCAAATGCGTGCTGGCTCGCCGGCCTCGGTGCCGCTCAGCCCCGACTCCAGGCGCAGCTGCGTCAGCCAGTCGGCATCCACATGCAGCATCTGGTAGCTCCAGGCCTGCCCAGGCTCGGGGTTGCAGGCATGCACACGGCGGGCCGGGACCAGTACCAACGTGCCGGGTGTCAGGCGCTCTTGCCCACCGGCAGCCCCGGTGAAATGGCTGTGGCCGGCATCCACCGCACCGATGGAAAACGTCGGGTGGCTGTGGGCCTTGTAACAGGCGCGGCTATTACAGGCGCGGCGGCTTTCGACATGCGCCAGGGCCGGGTCGCGCCACACGACGGCGTGGGAACGGGGCATTACAGGCTCCTCGGTAGTGTCGGCAGGGTAACAGCTGGCGCATACCCGTACAGTTTTTATCGCTGGCTGTAACTTGACCGCAAGGCGCGACACACGCCGAAATAGGCGCCTGTTGTCAGAGGAAAACAAGAATGGACCTTTCAAGCCTGCTGCTTTTCATCCCTGCCTGCTTCGCTCTGAACATGGCGCCGGGGCCGAACAACCTACTGTCGCTGCACAATGCCAGCCGGTACGGCCTGCGCACCGCCTGTGTGGCTGGTGGGGGGCGCATCCTCGCCTTCAGCGGCATGATCGCCCTGGCCGCCATGGGCCTGGCGGTGGTGCTGCATACCAGCGAATACCTGTTCCTGACCATCAAGGTAGTGGGCGCGGCGTACCTGTTCTACATCGCCTGGCAACTGTGGCGCGCACCGGTGGGCGAGGCCGTGGTGGCCAGCGATCACCCACGCGGCACCTGGCGCCTGGCGCGGCAGGAATTCTGGGTGGCGGCTGGCAACCCCAAGGCCATCCTGATATTCACCGCCTTTCTGCCGCAGTTCGTTTCGGTTGGCAGCACTACGCCTGTGAGCGAGCAGTTCCTTTGGCTGGGCGTATTGTTCCTGTTGCTGGAATGGGCGGCGATCGCCATCTACTCGGGCCTGGGCGCCTACATGCAGCGCTGGTTCAGCCAGCCCGGGCCACGGCGCATGTTCAACCGGGTCAGCGCCTCCCTGCTAGGTTGCGCTGGCCTCGGTTTGCTGGCGGCGCGGCGCTAGAACTGCCAGCGAACACCCAGGTTCACGCCGCTGGCTTCCTGCTGGCGGCTGTCCAGGTTGGCGGTGTACTGCACGCCGCCATGCAGGCTCAGTGCTTCGCTGACCTGCGCCACCACGCCACTTTCCAGTTGCACCGCGGTATAGCGGTAGTCGGTCTTGATCTTGTCTACCCCATCGAAGGTCAAGGTGTCGCGGCCACCGTCGCCGTGCCATAGGTTGACCTGCGCATAGGGCTGCAACAGGCGGCCGCTGCTTCCTGTGAACGCACCTTCCATACGCACACCCAGGCGGCCGGTCAGCTCAACCTGGGCGTCATGGCTAATGCGCGAGACGCTGTCGCTGGCGCTGTCGAGCGATACCTTTTGCGCGATCAACTGAGCTTGCGGCTCCACGGTCCAGCGTTCGGACAGGGCGATAGGGTAGCCAGACTCCAGCGAAGCGGTCCAGGCATGGCCATCGATGTTCAGCTTGTCGCCACGGTCGGAGCGCGCCCGGCCATCCAGGCGGGTGTACTGCAGCACCGTATCCAGGTATTCGCCTTGCGGCCCAACCAGCGTCCAGTAGGCGCCCACACTGTCGCCATCGAGCTTGAGGTCTCCCACCCGGCGGTCCTGCACGGCCAGGGCGAAACCTTTGACGTCGGCGTCCAGGCGGCTGTGGCTGACGTACAGGCCGACATGCTGGCGGTAGCCGTTGTCGCCCACCTTGGCATACAGGTCCTGGCCCACCTTGAAACCGTACAGGTCGCCATCCAGGCTCGGGTTGACCGTACCGCTCCATTGCTGGCGCAGTGCGCCGCCATAGGCCTGGCCCCAGCTGGCGGGCAGGGCGCCGTCAGCTTTGAGCAACTGCTGGTCACCCTGGCGCTGGTGGAATGTTCCTAATGCCTGACGGGCGATGATCGCGGCACCTCTTGGCGCCGCGGCATACACCGGGACTTCTGGGCGATACAGCGGCAGGCTTTCGCCCTGCACTGGAGCAGGCAGGTCGACCTGGCCGGGCGCTGGCGCAGCAACGGGTAGAGTGGCGGCTGGGGCGACCACCGGTGGCGTGCCCGGTTCGTTTGGCTGGCTGGGTTCGGTTGGCTGTGTAGGTTCGCCAGGTTCCGGCACGGGTTCCGGTAAAGTAGCCGGAGCAGGTGGCGCGACCAGGGTGGAGCGCAGGTACCAGCTGTTTTCGCTACCTGCCGTCACGCCCCCTTTGAACAACCGGTAGTCGAAGGCACCGGCCGAAAGCGTCTGGGTCTGCACGAATGCGGTGGCCGTGCTGGTAGCGCCATCGCGGGCTTCGACCACCTGGATGCCGTTTTGCGTGGTTGCCGCACCTGCACCCTTGAAGTTGTTGATGAACATCTGGGTGGAGCCACCAATGGCCCCCCGGCTGACCACCAGGCGGTCGGAAGCTGCGTCATCGCCTGCCAGCACGCTGTTCAGGCGCAGGGTGCCGTTGTTGCCGGTGTAGTCGCCCTGGAGGGTCAGGCGGCCCCGCGCGTCGTTGCCACTGCTCAGGTCGATGGTGCCGGCGTTCACGACCGATGCCTTGTTCTCAACTTGAATACTGACGATGCTGCCCTGGCGGCTGATCAGCGTGCTATTTGCATCGATTTGCAAGGTGCCGGTGCCCGTGGCGGGGATCACGCGTGGCTGGGTGGCGCCCAAGTCTCCCAATGTCAGCGTGTCGTTGAGGGTAAGCTGGCTGCCTTGCTTGAGGGTGATGGACTCCCAGTTGACGTACAACGCACCTTTACCGACCTGAGCCTGCTCGAACGTCAATGTGTCGGTGCCGGTGCCGCCGTCCAGGGTAACCGTCGAGTTGCCGAGGTCCAGGGTGCGTACCGTGGCCGTGTCATTGCCGTTCTCCAAGAGGACTCTTTTACCGACCTGTCCACCCGTCCAGGCAAACACATCGTCATCGTTGCCAGTACGTATTTCGCCCTTTAGCGTGCCGCCGCTGATGCTTACCTTGTCAACGCCGCTGCTGGTACTGATATCACCGCCGATGGTGCCGCCAGTCATAATGATCGTGTCGTTGCCAAGCCCGCTGACAACATTGCCGACAACGAGGGTTTCGACCCCGAGATCCTGGGAAATTTCAAGGAAATTGTCTGCGAGCTTGAGGTCTATTCGGCCAATGCTGCCGCCTTTGAACGAGGCCGAGTCACCGTCTTCGAATGCGCCCGTGATGGTGCCGCCGGTCATGCTGAACGTGTCGAAGTCACCGCCTTGATTCAACGACCCTAGCGTGCCGCCAGACATGTTGAATGTGTCTTGGCCATTACCTTGCTGCAATGACTGAACCGTTCCGCCCGTGAGGGTAAATTCATCAGCGGCATTCGTCTGCACAAGGGCGCCAACGTTTTCACCGGCTGAAACCGTCAGGGATTGGGAGTGAGCCAACAAAGGCAACGTCAGTAGGGGCAATGCGACAGGCAGCAGCAAGCGGTGGCATCGCATAGACAGGTCTCCGTGCCCATTGAAGGAGCCACAACCTGAAGCGACGCTTCGGCCCTGCCTGCTTTGTATGCAATGTGCGGTGATGGAGCAACTGGCAAAAATGCTAGGTGCCCCCTGCTGTCAATCGCGGTAGAAGGTTTGTACCAGGTGGTAGCCGAACTTGCTCTTGATCGGCCCGTGTACCACGCGTAACGGCTTTTTGAAGATCACCTGGTCGATAGCGCCGACCATTTGCCCAGGGCGCACTTCGCCCAGGTCACCGCCGCGCTTGCCCGAAGGGCAGAGAGAGAACTTTTTCGCGAGCACATCGAAAGCCTCGCCATTGGCGATGCGCTGCTTGAGCTTTTCGGCTTCGTCAGCGGTCTTGACCAGAATGTGGCGGGCTTGGGCTTTCATGGGCTACCTGTGCATCGGAAAAAAGGACGGCATTATGCCTGCTCGCGCAATTCCACGCGATCACGAAACTGCTCCAGTGCCTCTGGGTTGGCCAGGGCATCGGTGTTCTTCACCGGCAACCCGTGCACCACGTTGCGTATCGCCAGCTCCACCAGCTTGCCGCTGATGGTGCGCGGTATGTCGCTGACCTGGGCGATCACCGCAGGTACGTGGCGGGGCGTGGTGTACTGACGTATCACCTGGCGAATGCGCTGGCGCAGGGCGTCATCCAGTTGCAGGCCTTGGTGCAGGCGCACGAACAGCACCACCCGCACATCCCCGTGCCAGTCCTGGCCGATGGCCACGCTTTCCATTACCTGCTCGACTTTCTCCACCTGGCGGTAGATTTCCGCCGTGCCAATGCGCACGCCGCCAGGGTTGAGCACGGCGTCGGAGCGACCGTGGATCACCATGCCCCCGCTGGCACGTTGCTCGGCATAGTCGCCCTGGGCCCACACCCCCGGAAACTGGCTGAAGTAGGTGTCGTGGTAACGGCTACCGTCCGGGTCATTCCAGAACCCCAGCGGCATGGAGGGAAAGTGGTGCGCGCACACCAGTTCGCCTTTTTCGTCCACCACGGCATGGCCTTGCTCGTTCCACACTTGCACCGCCATCCCCAGGCCCTTGCACTGAATTTCGCCACGGCGCACCGGCAAAGTCGGGTTGCCCAGCACGAAGCAGGAAACGATGTCGGTCCCACCCGACATGGACACCAGCCACAGATCGGCCTTGATCTTGCCGTACACGTAGTCATAGCTGTGAGGTGACAACGGCGAACCGGTGGACAGCAGCAGCCGCAGGCTGCCCAGGCGGTGGCTGGCGGCAGGTTCAAGGCCCGCCTGCTCCAGTGCTGCCAGGTACTTGGCACTGGTGCCAAAGGCGTGGATGCCTTCGGCGTCGATCAGGTCCAGCAGGCGCTCGGGGCCAGGGTGGAACGGTGAGCCGTCGTACAGCACCAGCGTGGCCCCCACCGCCAGGCCGCTGGCCAGCCAGTTCCACATCATCCAGCCGCAGGTGGTGTAGTAGAACAGCACGTCATCGGCCTTCAGGTCATTGTGCAGGCCGTGTTCCTTGAGGTGCTGCAACAGCACGCCACCGGCACGATGGACAATGCACTTGGGCACGCCGGTGGTACCACTGGAGTAGAGAATGTACAGCGGGTGATCGAAAGGCAGCGGGGTGAAGCGGGGCTCGCCGCCGGGTTGGAAGAAGTCATCCCACAGGCTGACGTTGGTTGCCTGGAACTCGTCGGCGCGTGTACCGCTGCGGGTATGGGGCACCACGATCAGCTGCTCCAGGCCGGGCAACTGAGCGCACACCTGGTTGACCTTGGCTACTTGGTCGATGGCCTTGCCGGCGTATTGGTAACCGGCGCAGACAATCAGCAGCTTGGGTTCGATCTGGCCGAAACGGTCGATGATGCCGTGCACGCCAAACTCGGGCGAAGAGGTGGACCAGACCGCGCCAATGCTGCTGCAGGCGAGCATGGCGACCAGTGTTTGCCAGGTGTTGGGCATGACGGCGGCCACCCGGTCGCCGGGGGCGATACCAATGGCCTTGAGCGCCGTTTGCAGCCCGGCGACCTGTGCGGCCAGTTCAGCATGGGTGAACACTTCACGTTGGCCGTCTTCGCGCACGGCGACCACGGCCGGGCGGTCGTCACGGCGGCGCAGCAGGTGTTCGGCGAAGTTCAGGGTGGCATTGGCGAACCACTGTGCATCGGGCATCTGCGGCCCTTCGCTTAGCACTTGGCTCGGCGGAGTATGCCAATGAACGTGGAAATACTCGGCAAGGGTTTGCCAGAAGGCGGGCCGCTGCTCGATGCTCCAGCTGTGCAGCGCATGGTAGTCGTTCAGTTGCTGGTTGTAGCGCAGGTTGACCCGGCGGCGGAAGGCATCCATCCGGCTGGCCTCGATTTGCGCCGTAGAGGGGCGCCAGAGCACATCGTTCATGCCGAACCTCCTGAAGCCTTCAAAGCCCTCATCGCCGGATTGCCGGCGATGAGGGCACCCTCAAGATTTACTCTACGTTGGCCTTTTGCACATCCTGCGACGCCGACCACACGCGGTAGCGCACTTCGACATCCTTGGGCACATAGACCACCACCGGCAGCTTGCTGTTGTAGCGCAGCAGGAAGCCGTCACCGACCACCGGTACGAAGGCTTCGGTCTTTTTGCCATCTGGGCAGGCCATCAGCGTACTGGCCGGGCCGCTGACTTTGTCCAGGCGGTAGTAGTTGTAGCCCCAGCCTTCCAGGGTGCGTTCTTCCAGGCTGCCGCCCAGGCGCTGGCGATTGCAGTCGACCTTCAGCGTTTTGCCAGCGAGGATTTCGAGTTTATAGGCCGATTCATCGGCCTGGGCCGGCAGGTGGATGACCTGCCGGGTGAAGCCTTTTTCCGCTTCTGGGTAGGGGGCGACGTCCTTCAGGCTGGCAGCCATCGCAGGTGCGGCGGCAGCCAGGGTCAGGGCCAGAATCGCGGTCATCGGGGTTGGGCGCATAGGGCCTCCTTGCAGATAAACGAATGCGAGACCACCGCCAGGCCCAGGCCGCCCGTCACTGGGCCAACCAGCCACCATCGACGTTCCAGGCGGCGCCGCGAACCTGGCTACCGGCCTCGCTGCACAAGAATAGTACCAGTTCACCCAAGTGCTCGGGGGTAACGAAGGCCAAGGACGGTTGCTTTTCTGCCAATAGATCGTGTTGCGCTTGCAGTGGATCGCCACCGTTGGCGGCACGATCGTCGATCTGTTTCTGTACCAGCGGGGTCAATACCCAACCTGGGCAGATCGCGTTGCAGGTGACCTTGCTGGTGGCGGTTTCCAGGCCTACCACCTTGGTCAGCCCGACTACACCGTGCTTGGCCGCCACGTAGGCTGCCTTGCCGGTCGAACCCACCAAACCATGCACCGAAGCGATGTTGATGATCCGCCCCCAGTTGCGCGTGCGCATGCCCGGCAGCGCCAAACGGGTGCCATGGAATACAGCCGACAGGTTCAGGGCAATGATCTTGTCCCAGCTTTCGGTGGGGAACTGCTCCACCGGCGCCACATGCTGAATGCCGGCGTTGTTGACCAGAATGTCGACGCCGCCGAATTGGCCTTCTGCCAGGTTGAACAAGGCCTCGATCTGGGCCACGTCCGACAGGTCTGCCGGGTGATGGACCACCTTCACCCCGTGCCGGGCAATCTCGGCCATGGCCGGTGCCGGGTTGCCAAAGCCGTTGAGCACGATGTTGGCACCCGCGCGGGCCAACACCTGGGCGATGCCCAGGCCGATGCCGCTGGTGGAACCGGTGACGAGTGCAGTCTTGCCGTTGAGGGTCATGCGAAGCTCCTTAAACGATGCCGGTGGCATAGAACGTGGCGATGACCACGAACACCGCCAGGGTCTTGATCAGAGTAATACCGAAAATGTCCTTGTAGGCCTCGCGGTGAGTCAGGCCGGTAACGGCCAGCAAGGTGATCACCGCGCCGTTGTGTGGCAGTGTGTCCATACCGCCACTGGCCATGGCGGCTACCCGGTGCAGCACTTCGAGCGGGATGTTGGCGGCATGGGCGGCGGCGATGAAGGTATCGCCCATGGCCGCCAGGGCGATGCTCATGCCGCCCGAAGCAGAGCCGGTGATGCCGGCCAGCAAGGTCACGGTGATGGCTTCATTGACCAGTGGGTTGGGGATGCCGCGCAGGGCATCGGCCAGTACCAGAAAGCCCGGCAGCGAGGCGATCACTGCGCCAAAGCCGTATTCCGACGCGGTGTTCATCGCCGCCAGCAGCGCGCCGCTCACCGCGCTTTTGGTGCCTTCGGCCAGGCGTGTGCGAATGGCGCCGAAGGCGCACACCAGCACCATCAGGATGCCCACCAGCAACGCCGCCTGCACGGCCCAGATGGCGGTGAGCTTGGCCACGTCGCTTTGTACCGGCGCGCTCATGCCTGGCAGTTGCAGGCTGTGGCTCGGGCCGTACCACTGGGGGATCCAGTGGGTGAACAGCAGGTTCATCACCCCCACCAGTATCAGCGGCGAGAGTGCCAGCCAAGGGTTGGGCAGGGTCAGGTCGGCAGCGGTTTCTGGCTCGTTGCGCAAGTCGGTGCCATAACCTTCACCGGCGCGCTGGGCCTTGTTGCGTTGGCGCTGCAGGTAGGCCATGCCGGTAAAGAACACAAACAGCGTGCCGATCAGGCCCAGCCAGGGCGCAGCCCAGGCGGTGGTGTTGAAAAAGGTGCTGGGGATGATGTTCTGGATCTGTGGGGTGCCGGGCAGGGCGTCCATGGTGAACGAGAAGGCGCCCAGGGCGATGGTGGCCGGGATCAGGCGTTTGGGGATGTTGCTTTGGCGGAACATTTCGGCGGCGAACGGGTACACCGCGAACACCACCACGAACAGCGACACACCGCCGTAGGTGAGCAGGGCGCAAACCAGCACGATCACCAGCATCGCCTGGCGCGTGCCGAGCAGGCGGATGGCCGCCGCGACGATCGAGCGAGAGAAACCGGACAGCTCGATCAGCTTGCCGAACACCGCGCCCAGCAGGAATACCGGGAAATACAGTTTGATGAAACCGACCATTTTCTCCATGAACACCCCGGTGAATGCGGGGGCCACGGCGGATGGGTCGGTAAGCAGGACGGCGCCGAGGGCGGCGATGGGGGCGAACAGAATTACGCTGTAACCGCGGTAGGCAGCCAGCATCAGCAGGGCCAGAGCGGCGAGAGCGATGAGCACGGTCATCGGGGTGGGTCTCCTGGGTGAGTCTTGTTTTTATCGGTTTGCAGGAGGTAGCGGGAATCGTGCCAGTTTTTAAGTCATTGAAATATAAAGAAAAATTGTTTTTGTTGAGCGTTTTGTCTCTCTTTTGAGATTTTGAGGCCGCTTTGCGGCCCATCGCGACACAAGGCCGCTCCTACAGAAGGGCGCGTTTTCCTTGTAGGAGCGGCCTTGTGTCGCGATCGAGGGCGAAGCCCTCGCGACAATCTCAAAATTGAAACATAAATCTCCAATCAGAGACCGAGTGCCACCATTTTCTTGTACAGCGTTGACCGACCCAGCCCTAGCGCTGCCGCAGCTTGCGGCACAACGCCCCCATGCTCTGCCAATGCCTGGCCAATCAGCTGGCGTTCAAACGCTTCGCACGCCTCGCGGTAGGTCTGCCGCACAGGCGCAGGCGCATCGGCCAGCGGGCTCAAAGGCCCCAGCGCCGCCCGCAAATCCGCCGCTTCCAACCGGGGCTGATCCGCCAGCAATGTTGCGCGCTCCAGTACATTGCGCAGTTCGCGAATGTTCCCCGGCCACGCATGCATCGCCAGCAGGTGCTGCGCGTCTGCCTCCAGTTCGTACCGGCTACCCAGTTCACCCAGTATGGCCTCGCACAGCGCCGGCAGGTCCTCCAGCCGCAACCGCAGCGGCGGCACATCGATCGGCAGCACATTCAGTCGGTAATACAGATCGGCCCGGAACGCCCCACGGGCCATGGCGGCCTGCAAGTCGATGGAGGTGGCGGCGATGATGCGCACGTCGCTGCGCAGCATCTGGTTCGAGCCTACCGGCTCGTATTCCTTCTCCTGCAGCACCCGCAGCAGCTTGCTCTGCAGGGCCAGCGGCATGTCGCCGATCTCGTCGAGGAACAACGTGCCGCCCTCGGCCAGCTGCAACTTGCCACTGCGGCCTTTGCGGTCGGCACCGGTAAATGCACCTGGCGCAGTGCCGAAGAATTCGGCTTCCAGCAGCGTTTCGGGGATTGCCGCGCTGTTGATACTGACAAAGGCTTTGTGTGCCCGCGCTGATGCGGCATGGATGGCGTGGGCCAGTAGCTCTTTGCCGGTGCCGGTTTCGCCCAGCAGCAACACCGGCGAATCGCTGGCCGCGCCACGCCGGGCGCGGCGCTTGGCTTCCAGGCAGGCAGCGCTGCTGCCAACGAACTGGGCGAAGCTGTACTTGGCCTGGCGGGCGCGCAGTTGCGAGCGGGTCGAGGCCAGTTCCTGCTGCATGCTGGAGTAGCGCTTGAGCAGCGGTGACAGGCTGCGCAGTTCGTCGAACAGGGCAAAGCCGATAGCGCCGATCAGCGTGCCTTGGTCATCGTGGATGGGCAGGCGCATTACCACCAGCGGCTCATTCGGGGTGTCGAGCATGTCCAGCAGAATCGGCCGGCCATTACTCACCACCTCGCGCATCAGGCTGCCGGGGATCACTGTTTCACACGGCTGGCCGATGGCACTGGCCGCGTCGGCCAGGCCAAAGCGTCGGGCGTAGCGCTCGTTCATCCAGACGATGCGTGCCTGGCGGTCGACGATCACCGTGCCTTCACTGGACTGCTCGATGATCTCGAACAGCGAGCGGATCGCCAGTTGCCGTACTTGTGGGTAGTCCTTGAGGCTGTCGCTGTCGTGCATGGGTAAAAATCCTGAAAAATCATCCTCGAGGATCGAACGCCTCGCGCAGGGCATCCCCGATAAACACCAGCAGCGACAAGATCACCGCCAGCGCAAAGAACGCGGTAAAGCCCAGCCATGGCGCCTCCAGGTGCTGCTTGCCCTGGGTCACCAGCTCACCCAGCGAGGCGCTGCCCGCCGGCATGCCAAAGCCAAGAAAGTCCAGCGCGGTCAGTGTGGTAATCGCCCCGGTCAGCATGAACGGCACATAAGTCAACGTGGCATTCATGGCATTGGGCAAGATATGCCGCAGCATCACCTGGCTGTCCGGCAGCCCCAGCGCCCGGGCGGCCTTTACATACTCAAGGTTGCGCCCACGCAGGAACTCGGCGCGCACCACGTCGACCAGGGTCAGCCAGGAAAACAACGCCATGATCCCCAGCAGCCACCAGAAATCCGGCTCGACAAAGCCGCTGAGGATGATTAGCAGGTACAACACCGGCAACCCCGACCATACCTCCAGCAAACGCTGGCCGAGCAGGTCGACCCAGCCGCCGTGGTAGCCCTGCAGAGCGCCGGCCACCACACCGATGAGCACGCTGACCACGGTCAGGGCGAAGGCGAACAGCAGCGATACCCGCGTGCCGTACAGCACCCGCGCCAGCACGTCACGGCCTTGGTCGTCGGTGCCCAACCAGTTGCTGGCACTGGGCGGGCTGGGGGTGGGTACCAGCAGGTCGTAGTTGGGGGTATCGGCGCTGAACGGGATAGGCGCGAACAGCATCCAGCCGCCCTGGCCTTCGATCAGTTGGCGCACATAGGCGCTGCGGTAATCGGGCTGAAACGGCAGTTGCCCGCCAAACTGCTGCTCGGTGTAGCGTTTGAGCGCCGGTACATACAGCTGGCCTTTGTAGCCCAGCAGCAGTGGCTTGTCGTTGGCCACAAGCTCCGCCCCCAGGCTCAACAGCAGAAGGCCGGCGAACAGCCACAGCGACACCCAGCCCAGGCGGTTGCGGCGAAAGCGTTGCAGGCGACGGCGCGATATGGGCGAGAGCATCAGTGCGCCCTCGTGTCGAAGTCGATGCGCGGGTCCAGCAGGGTGTACGACAGGTCCCCGATCAGGCGAATCAGCAGGCCAGCCAGGGTGAAGATGAACAGCGTGCCGAACACCACCGGGTAATCTCGCGACACGGCTGCTTCATAGCTCATGCGGCCCAGGCCATCGAGCGAGAAGATCACTTCGATCAGCAGCGAACCGGCGAAGAATACCGTGATCAATGCCTGCGGCAGGCCAGCCACCACCAGCAGCATGGCATTGCGCAACACATGGCCATACAGCACACGGCGCTCGCTGAGGCCCTTGGCCCTGGCAGTCACCACATACTGGCGGGAAATCTCGTCGAGGAAGGCGTTCTTGGTCAGCAGCGTGAGGGTGGCGAAACCACCGATCACCAGCGCGCCGACCGGCAACACCAGGTGCCAGAAATAGTCCGCGACCTTGCCCAGCAGGCTGAGCTCGTCGAAATTGTCCGAGACCAGGCCACGCACCGGGAACCAGTTGAGCGAGGTGCCGCCGGCGAACAGCACGATCAGCAACAGGGCGAAGAGGAACGAGGGCAGGGCGTAGCCAACCACGATCAGCGCGCTGCTCCAGGCATCGAAACGGCTGCCGTGGCGCACTGCCTTGCGAATACCCAGCGGGATCGACACCAGGTAAGTGATCAGCGTGGCCCAGAAACCCAGCGACAAGGTAACCGGCAACTTGTCGAGGATCAGGTCGGTCACCTTCGCTCCGCGAAAGAAGCTGTTGCCAAAATCCAGCCGGGCATACTGACCCAGCATCAGCCACAGGCGTTCGGGGGCGGACTTGTCGAAACCGTACTGGCGCTTTATCTCATCGATCAGTTTCGGGTCCAGGCCACGGGTGGCGCGGGATTCACCATGCACAACCTCAGCCCGCGCGCCGGGTGCGCTGCCACCGAGGCCCTGCAGGCGCGCCACGGCCTGCTCCACCGGGCCACCCGGCGCGGCCTGGACGATGGCGAAATTGACCAGCAGGATTGCTAGCAGCGTCGGAATGATCAGCAACAGGCGGCGCAGCAGGTAGGCGGTCATGGCGAGGCCTTCCGGCGTTCGGCCATTTGCTCATTGGTCAGCGCGGTGGGGCTTGCCTCCCACCAGGTGTCCAGGCCTTCGTCATAGGCGGCCTGTACCTTGGGCAGGCCGAAGCGGTTCCACCAGGCGGTGGAGCTGCCCGGTGGGTAGTAGTTGGGGATCCAGTAGTAGTTCCATTGCAGTACCCGGTCCAGCGCATGGGCATGATGCAGCATGTCGGCCTGAGTTTCGGCCCGCACCAGGCCGTCGATCAGGCGGTCCACGGCGGGGTCCTGCAACACCATCAGGTTGTTCGAGCCAGGGTCGTGCGCGGCCGTCGAGCCGAAGTAGTTGTACAGCTCGGCACCCGGCGACAGGGTGACCGGGTAGCCGGTGACGATCATGTCGTAGTCGCGCGCCATCAGCCGGTTGACGTACTGGGCCGAATCGACGTTGCGGATGTTCAGGGTGACGCCGATCTGGGCCAGGTTGCGCTTCCACGGCAACAGCAGGCGCTCCATGCCCGACTGGCCGTTGAGGAAGGTAAACGCCAGCGGTGTGCCCTGGCTGTTCACCAGGCGGTCGCCTTCAGGGTGCCAGCCGGCTTGTTCGAGCAGGGCAAGGGCCTGCAGCTGCTGCTGGCGGATGATGCCCGAACCATCGGTAACCGGGGCGGTGAACACGGTGGTGAAGACTTCGTCCGGCACCTTGCCGCGCAGTGGCTCAAGCAGCTTCAGCTCGCTGGCATCGGGCAGCTTGCGGGCAGCCAACGGGGTGTTGGAGAACACACTCTGTTGGCGGATGTACATATTGCGCATCATCTGCCGGTTGCTCCACTCATAGTCCCACAACATGCCCAGCGCCTGACGCACACGGCGGTCCTTGAACTGCGGCTGGTCGAGGTTGAACACGAAGCCTTGGGCCACCTGCGGCTTGGCCGGGCCCAGGTGGGCGCGTTGCAGACGGCCGTCGTCCAGTTGCACGCCGTTGTAGCCCAAGGTGTAGGCGGTGGCGGAGAACTCGCGGTTGTAGTCGTAGCCACCGCCTTTGAGCACTTGGCGCGCCACTTCGGTGTCGCCGAAGTACTCGATGCGCCACTTGTCGAAATTGTAGCGGCCACGGCTGGCGGGCAGCTCACGCGCCCACCAGTTCGGGTCGCGCTCGAAGGTGATGCTGCGGCCATTGTCGATGCGCCCGATGCGGTACGGCCCGCTGCCGACCGGTTTGTCGAAGCCGGCACCGTTGGCGAAGTCGCGCTGTTGCCAGTCGTGCTCGGGCAGCACCGGCAGGCTGGCGAGGTCCAGCGCCAGGGTGCGGCCGTGCTTGGGTTTGAAGTCGAAACGCACGCTGCGCGGGCTTTCCACGGTAACGCCGGTGACGTCGGCGAACTGGGTGCGGTACTTGAGGCTGCCCTTGCTCATCAAGAGTTCGAAGGTGAAACGTACATCGTCGGCACGCACCGGCTTGCCATCGGCGAAGGTGGCGCGCGGGTCTATTTCGAAACGCAGCCAGACGTCATCGGGCCCGCGCTCCATGCGTCGGGCAATCAGGCCATACACGGTGTAGGGTTCATCGAACGAGCGCACGGCCAGAGGCGCGTAGAGCAAGCCATCGACTTCGCTGACGCCGATACCCTTGTCGATGTAGGGGAGGATGTGGTCGAACTGACCAATCTCGATGGCCGAGCGGCGCAGGATGCCACCTTTGGGGGCGTTGGGGTTTACATAGTCGAAATGCTGGAAGCTGGCGTTGTAGCGGGGGGCTTCACCGTAGACGGTGAGGGCGTGGGAGGGGGCGGCTTGCGTGTTGAATGCGAAACAAAGCAGGAACAGGTAACACAGAACCTGCAGGAGCGGGTTTACCCGCGAATGCGTCCATCCACGCAATCTTGTTGCCTGATCTGGCGCATTCGCGGGTAAACCCGCCCCCACAGGGGACATGAGCAGCTACTGGCTACTTAGTCCTGGCGGCTGGTCACTTCCAGCAGGTGGTAGCCGAACTGGGTCTTCACCGGGCCTTGCACGGTGTTGACCGGGGCGCTGAACACCACGGTGTCGAATTCCTTGACCATCTGGCCTGGGCCGAACGAGCCCAGGTCGCCGCCCTGGCGGCTGGACGGGCAGGTAGAGTTGGCTTTGGCAATTTCAGCGAAGTCGGCGCCTGCTTCGATCTGGGCTTTCAGTTCGTTGCATTTCTCTTCGCTGCTGACCAGGATGTGGCGGGCGGTTGCACGGGCCATGGGTACTGCTCCTTGGGGTAAAAAGGCAAGCCTAGCGCACTTGCTTGGGGTATGTCTCGCCAGGCTTGCAACCATCGGCCTAGAGTTTTTGTGCCGCCTCGCGCAACAGGGATTCGGTCGAGGCCCAGCCCAGGCAGCCATCGGTAATCGACACGCCGTATTTCAGTGCGCCCTTGCCCAGCGCCTGGCAACCCTCGAACAGGTGCCCCTCGATCATCACGCCGACCAGCGAACGGTCGCCGGCCAGACGCTGCGCCAAAACATCATTGAAGACGGCCGGCTGGCGCGCCGGGTCCTTGCCGCTGTTGGCGTGGCTGCAATCGACCATGATCCGTGCCTGCAGGCCGGCTTTGGCCAATGCCTGGCGGGCCATGGCGATACTGTCGGCATCGTAGTTCGGGCCTTTGTGGCCGCCACGCAGCACCAGGTGTGTGTCCGGATTGCCCAGGGTATCGATGATTGCCGGGTGGCCCTGCGCATCCATGCCGAAGTGGCGGTGCGAGTGGGCAGCGCTGCGCATGGCGTCGCTGGCGATGGCAATACCGCCGTCGGTGCCGTTCTTGAAGCCCACCGGCAGCTCCAGGCCACTGACCATTTCGCGGTGGATTTGCGATTCGGTGGTGCGTGCGCCAATCGCGGCCCAGGCCAGCAGGTCATCGAAGTAGCCGGCGGCCATCGGTTGCAACAGCTCGGTGGCGATGGGCAGGCCGCGCTCGATCATGCTCAGCATCAGCCCACGGGACAAGGCAAGCCCCGAGTGCATGTCGTCGCTGCCATCCAGGTGCGGGTCGTAGGCCAGGCCTTTCCAACCCACTGTGGTACGCGGTTTTTCGACGTAGGCGCGCATCACCAGCAGCAGCTTGTCATCGACTTCGCGGCTGAGGGCGGCCAGGCGGTCGGCGTATTCCAGGGCTGAGCGAGGGTCGTGAATCGAGCAGGGGCCGACGATGACCAGCAGGCGCTGATCGCGGCCTTCGAGGATGTTGCGGATAGCCTGGCGATGGGCCTGGACTTGCTGGGCCAGTTCGCTGGGCAGTGGCATCTGCTGCTTGAGCAGGTGCGGGCTGGGCAGGCGTTTGCTGACGGTGGTGTTGGCCGCTTGCGGCTGGGTCAGGGGCAGGGCGAGGTTGGAAGCTTGCATGGCGTTTTTCCCTGGGCGGACGGCGGGTTCAAGCCCGCGTGGTCGGCCCTATCGAGGTGTTCGACAGATCGTTGAATTCGTATTGGCTGCTGCATTGCCACCTGTAGAGGACCGATCGGAGGCGGCAGGCT
>Ga0207655_1000426_pt1 | contig 56714 bp, 50 predicted proteins | sample KBSM44metaG_FD_184398 | JGI IMG/M metagenome (GOLD analysis project Ga0207655, IMG submission 184398) | Miscanthus rhizosphere microbial communities from Kellogg Biological Station, Michigan, USA - KBS M4-4 metaG (SPAdes) (version 2) | ecosystem: Host-associated > Plants > Roots > Rhizosphere >...
GGGCGCGGTAATCCTGGGTTCTACTCTGCTGGCAGGTTGCTCCAGCAATGCTAAAATCGATCAGCTGTCTTCTGACGTTCAGACTCTGAACGCTAAAGTTGACCAGCTGAGCAACGACGTGAACGCAATGCGTTCTGACGTTCAGGCTGCTAAAGATGACGCAGCACGCGCTAACCAGCGTCTGGACAACCAGGCTCACTCTTACCGTAAGTAAGAGTACCTGTAATAAAAATGGCGCACATTGTGCGCCATTTTTTTTATCTGTAAAACACCTTTCCGCTTTATTGCATTACCCGCGTTTCATTCGCTGTGGTTGGGGTGCCATTCTGCACTGAAAGCACTGGCGTTTGCCCATCCGTCATTGACGTAGTACCAGAAGACACAACAACCGGAATACCCGCCCGACGATACATCGCTTTCTCCGCCATCACTTTGTCTGTGCCCTTATCATTCGCGAACTGCGCATAGCCCACTGGCAGCACATAAGCCATCGTCTGCGGATTTTGCGTTTCATCCTGGGTAAGTGGACGATGCACTTCCATATAGCGCGTGCCGTTTGGCTCAATCGAGTATTTCACCGGCTGGTTGATAACCCTTACCGGGGTTCCCACCCGCACCTGCGCGAACAACGCTTTAATGTCATCGGTAAACATGCGCATACAGCCCGAGCTGACGCGAAGCCCGACGCTGCTCTGCGCGTTAGTACCGTGGATCAGGTATTCACCGTTGCCGTACGCCAGACGCAGCGCAAAGCGTCCCAGTGGATTATTTGGCCCGGCGGGAACGACGGGTGGCAGAGTGATGCCTTTCTCAAGAGATCGCTGGCGAATACCCGCCGTAGGTGTCCAGGTTGGATTAGGGATTTTCTGCCCGACGCGAGTGGTCATTTCCGGCGTTTCCAGCCCGAGTTGCCCAATGCCTAAGGGATAGACCTGTACGCTATTTCCGTCCGGCGGGAAGTAATAGAGGCGCAGTTCTGCCAGGTTCACCACAATCCCCTCTCGCGGCACGTCAGGCAGCAGCAACTGCAGGGGAATGATCACTTCCGTGCCCGGTTTAGGCACTGGTGCGATGGTGTTATTGGCTTCGAGAATAATCATCGCTGCGGTATCAAATCGCCGGGCGATAGTTTGCAGGCTATTATCGCCCTCCTGCACCGTGTACGTCTGGTTTTGCCCCACCAAGCGGCTACCGCTGGCGGGTAAGGTATATTCAACCGCTCTGGCGACCTGAGACGCGCCGAGAGCACCTAACAGCATAAGAGTGAGTAGAGACGCGCGTTTCATATCTGAGTTTCCCTTTTTTCACTGACAGAACGTCAGAACGCTGAACAACCTGCGAGGTGGGATCCCCACCTCGCCTAACAGAATGAAAGCAGTACGATTACCGTTATTGTTAGTTTAGCTAAAACTGAGAGCCTGCGTGCGAATTGCGCGGATCATCGCTTCGAGCCCCTGCGAACGTGAGGGTGTGAGGTGTTGGGTAAGCGCCATTTTTTCAAACCACGGGCGCACATCAAAGGCCAAAATGTCTTGTGCGGTCATCTGGTGATACAGAATAAAAACCACTGCGATCAGGCCTTTTACAATAGCCGCGTCACTGTCACCCTGTAGTTCAATACGTCCTTCAGCGTTGCGCTGCATCACTATCCATACCTGACTCTGGCAGCCCTGAATAATGTTTTCAGGACTGTGCGCCTCATCGCTTAGCGGGGCCAAACGCTGGCCCAGCTCGATGATATACAGGTATTTTTCTTCCCAGTTGTCGCAACGACTAAAGTTACGCAACAGTTTATCTTTGTCCGGCAATGCGGCCATAGAGCCTCCCTGTCAGCCCAGTAATCGGTGAATACGTTTTAATCCTGCCACCAGCCGGTCGACTTCTTCAACCGTGTTATACATCGCAAACGACGCGCGACACATGGCGGGCACGTTATAAAACGCCATCAGCGGCATCGCGCAATGATGGCCCGTGCGCACCGCGATACCGTAATTATCGAGGAAACTGCCGACGTCGTAGGCATGATGTTGACCCAAATTAAACGCCACCACCCCGAGTCGCTCCGCAGGGCCATACAGCCTCAGGTCGGGCACCGTTCCCAGCTCGGCTAGCGCATAATGCATCAGCGTTTGCTCGTAATCGGCAATGTTCTCAAGCCCCAGGCCGCTAACGTAATCTAACGCGGCGCCCAGGGCGATAATGCCGCCGGTATTCGGGGTGCCCGCTTCAAAACGCCACGGTGCTTTCGCCCACGTCGTGCCTTCGGTCAGGCTGACGGTGGCAATCATCGACCCGCCACCTTCCCATGGCGGCATCTCCTGTAAAATCTGCTCTTTTACATACAGGATGCCGATGCCCGTAGGGCCATACAGTTTATGCGCCGAGAAGACGTAAAAGTCGCAGTCAAGTTGTTGCACATCCACCACGTGATGCATCACCGCCTGCGCCCCGTCCACCAGCACTTTCGCCCCATGCTGATGTGCCAGCTCGGTCAGCGCCTGCACCGGGTTTTCAGTCCCGAGGACATTTGACACCTGGGTTATCGCCAGCAGTTTGGTGCGTGCGTCAAACAGACCCGGCACCGCATCGAGCTGCAGCGTGCCGTCGGGATTGAGTGGGATCACCCGCAGTTCTGCTCCGGTGAGGGCACACAGCATCTGCCACGGCACAATGTTAGCGTGGTGCTCCATCTGGCTGATGATGATGTTGTCACCCGGTCCGACGTTGCTTCCGCCCCAACTGTTGGCCACCAGGTTTATCCCTTCGGTGGTGCCGCGCACAAACACCAGCTCTTCAGCCGAGCGGGCGTGGAGGAAGTTAGCCGCCTGCTGGCGCACCTGTTCCATCCGCGCCGTGGCTTCGGCACTCAAGGTATGAATCCCGCGATGCACCGCCGCGTAGCCGTGGCGATAAAACTCCGCCTCGGCGTCAATCACCGCATTGGGTTTCTGCGCGCTGGCGGCGCTATCGAGATACGCCAGCGGCTGCCCATTCACCTCTCGGGTCAGTACCGGAAAATCAGCGCGCACCCGCTCAATGGAAAATGTCATGCTCTTCCCCCCCGCAAACGCTGACCAATCCTCGCCAGCACTTCCTGCCTGATAACCGCATCGGTGATGGCTTCGGTCAGTTCCGCGGCAAACGCATAAATAATCATCTGCTGCGCGGCCTGTTGCTTAATCCCACGCGATCGCAGATAGAACAGCTGCTCATCGTCGATACGTCCGATGGTCGCCCCGTGGCTGCATTTCACGTCGTCGGCATAGATTTCCAGCTGCGGCTTGGTGTCGACTTCCGCCAGACGCCCCAACAGGAGGTTGTTATTGGTCATCTGCCCGTCAGTTTTAATTGCGTGCTGCGCCACGTTGATCAGCCCGTTAAACACCGCTCGCCCTTTATCGCTGACGATGGTTTTATGCAACTGGCGGCTGTTGCAATACCCTTTGTTGTGCTCAAGCCAGGTCCGGGTGTCGCACACCTCGTTATTCACCGGCATCGCCAGGCTGTTAATCCGCAGGGTGGTGTTTTCGCCATTCAACTGGGTACTGGTGTTGTGGCGCAGTACCGCGCCGCCCAGCAGGAAGCTGTGGCTTGCCGCGCTGGCATCCTGGCCGAGCTGTATATCGTTATGGGCGAAGTGATAGCTGGTCGGGTTCTCAAACGCGAGTTTGATATGCTGCAAATGGGCGTTGTCCGCCAGCTGCATCGTCAGGCGAGAACCGGTGAAATGCCGGGTGTCATTCAGGCTAACGAAATGCTCGATAATCGTCGCCTCTGCGCCCTGCGCCAGTTCCAGATGATGCCGATAATGGGCGGTATTCATCTCCTCACCGCCGGTGCCTTCGGTGATATGCATCAACAGCAACGGCTTCGTGGGCCGCTGATTTCGTGCCACCTGAATGTGGGTCACCGTCTGCGCCAGGCTTTCGGTGAGATGCAGAAATACCTCAGACTGCACCGGCGCGGGCAGCGTTTCACGGGCGTTATCGACCGTGATGCGATAGCCGCAGTCGTTAATGCTATTGAAGGAGTCGCTCAGCGCGGCGCTGAACTGACCGTTCACAAACACCAGACGCAGAGCGTGTACCGGCAACGAGAGCACATCCCGCTGCTCGGCAGTGATTGACGTTTCGGTACTGACAAACTGGCTATTGAGCAGCCCGTCCAGCGGGGTGTATTTCCAGTTCTCTTGTTTACGCGTTGGCAGGCCGAGTCGCAGCATCTGTTGCAGGTGCTGTTCCGAATACGACGTGCGCGCATCACCCTGCGCTTCGAACAGATGATGCCACTGTTGCAGCGCGTTACTGCTGTTCGGTAAGCCAGCCATAGCCCTGCTCCTCCAGCTGTTTAACCAGCGTGAAATCGCCGGACTTCACGATACGGCCCTGATACAACACGTGGACAAAATCGGGTTTGATGTAGTCCAGAATACGCTGATAGTGGGTAACGATGATGAACGCCCGCTTGCCATCGCGCAGCGCATTCACGCCGTCTGAGACAATTTTCAGGGCGTCAATGTCCAGCCCGGAATCCGATTCATCCAGAATGCACAGCTCAGGCTCCAGCACCGCCATTTGCAAAATGTCGTTGCGTTTTTTTTCACCACCGGAGAAACCAACGTTGACCGACCGGGTGAGCAAATCTTCCGGCATTTTCAGCAGTTTGATTTTCTCTTCCATCAGATCCTGAAAATCAAAGCGGTCCAGCGTTTCCTGGCCGCGATACTCTCGCACCGCATTGAGCGCGGTCTGCAGGAAGAACTGGTTGCTGACGCCCGGGATTTCGACCGGGTACTGGAAAGCCATGAAAATACCTTCTCCGGCACGGTCTTCCGGTGCCAGTTCAAGCAAGTCTTTGCCTTTAAATTCTACCGTTCCGCCAGTGACTTCATAATCTTCGCGCCCGGCCAGGGTGGCAGAAAGCGTACTTTTCCCGGAACCGTTTGGTCCCATAATGGCATGGACTTCCCCCGGGCGAATCTCGAGGTTCAGCCCGCGCAGGATCTCTTTATCTTCAACTGCGACCTGTAAATCTTTAATACTTAACATGTGTGTCCCTTAATCCTTAACCGACGCTGTGTTCGAGGCTGATGGCCAGCAGTTTTTGCGCTTCCACCGCGAACTCCAGCGGCAGTTCTGAGAATACGTCCTTACAGAAACCGTTAACGATCATTGAAATCGCGTCGTCTTCACTGATGCCACGCTGCAAACAGTAGAACAGCTGGTCTTCGCCGATACGGGAGGTGGTCGCCTCGTGCTCAAGCTGGGCGGTGTTATTGCGACACTCCACGTACGGGAAGGTGTGTGCCCCGCTGTCAGGGCCAATCAGCATCGAATCACACTGGGTAAAATTGCGCGCATTGGTCGCCGTTGGCATGATTTTCACTAAACCACGGTAGCTGTTCTGGCTATGTCCGGCAGAGATGCCTTTCGAGATAATGGTCGATTTGGTGTTCTTGCCGATGTGGATCATCTTGGTGCCGGTATCGGCCTGCTGATGGCCACTGGTCAGCGCTACCGAGAAAAATTCACCAATTGAGTTGTCTCCGCGCAGAATACAGCTTGGGTATTTCCAGGTGATGGCCGACCCGGTTTCCGACTGCGTCCATGACATCTTGCTGTTTTCGCCTTCGCACAGCGCACGCTTCGTGACGAAGTTCAGAATGCCGCCGGTGTTGTTATCCCCAGGGAACCAGTTCTGTACCGTGGAATATTTCACTTCGGCGTCTTTGTGGATGATGACTTCCACCACCGCCGCATGCAGCTGATAGCTGTCGCGCACCGGGGCCGAACAGCCTTCGATATAGCTGACATAGCTGCCTTCATCGGCCACCAGGATCGTCCGTTCAAACTGGCCGGTTTTTTCGGCGTTAATTCGGAAATAGGTAGACAGCTCCATCGGGCAGCGCACGCCTTTTGGCACATAAATAAACGTGCCGTCGGACGCTACCGCCGCGTTAAGTGCGGCAAAGAAGTTATCGTTGCTGGGCACTACCGTGCCGAGATATTTCTGCACCAGATCGGGGTAATCGTGGATAGCCTCGCCAAATGAACAGAAAATGATGCCCTGTTCACCCAGCTTTTCCCGGTAGGTGGTAGCCACGGAAACGGAGTCAAAAATCGCGTCGACCGCCACTTCTCGCCCTTCACGCACCGGCACGCCGAGCAAGCCAAACGCGTCTTCAACTTCCTGACTCAGGAAAGTATTGGCGCCGGTTTGCTGCACCGCGCCGGGTTCTGAGGCGCAGGTTTCATCACAGTTGCCACAGGATGGCGCAGAGTAATAGCTGTAATCCTGGTAGTTCAGCTTGTCATAATGGGCTTTCAGCCAGTGCGGCTCTTCCATCTCAACCCACGCCCGGTAGGCGTTCAGGCGAAACTCGAGCATCCACTCCGGCTCATTACGTTTGGCTGAAATTGCACGCACCACTTCCTCGCTGATCCCTTTCGCCAGTTCATCGGTCTGTAGTTGGGTAAAGAACCCTTCTTTATAGTTGAGCTGACCGCCGGCCCAGGTTTTGACATCGTCAGTTGCTTCAGTATTACGAGACATAGTTACTCCGCCTGCACGCCAAAACTTTCGCCACAGCCACATTCATGCTGCGCCTTCGGATTGTGGAACTTAAAGATTTGGTTTAAGCCTTCACGCACGTAATCGACTTCTGTCCCGTCGATAAACGGCATCGCCTGTAACGGCACCCACAGTTTCGCGCCGTCCACTTCGAACAACAAATCGTCCGCTTTCGGCTCGGTCACGGTATCCAGTACGTAAGCAAAACCTGCGCAGCCGGAAGTTTTAATCCCCAGCCGAATCCCTAGCACGCCCTGCTTGACCGCCAGCTCGCAGACATGCGCCGCCGCCGCGGGCGTCAGGCTTATGCCGCGCCATGCAAAGTCAGCGGGGTTGAAGGTTTGTGATTGCAATTCCATAGGTCCACCTTTTCAGTTGAAGCCACCAGGCCATCCCCTTATGTTAGTGATAATGATTCTCACTTCAACCCCTTGCCAGCAGGGGCTTTCACAGGAATACCTGCATTGGAGGCCTTTTAATAAGCATAGACCCTGTGCACAGGGTGAACAGGTGGATTGGAAATTGTTCAATGCATTGAAAAATAACTGCTTTGGTCAGAAACGCGGGGAGAAAATACGGCAATGAAAAGATGTATAGAAAATACCGATTTATGAGATAGGATTTCGGCCTGCAATGCCAACAAAAAAGCCCTGAGGCAGTTAACCTCAGGGCTTTCACAATACACTGAGCTAAGTCAGTACAGTGATGCCTGACCCGCCGGACGGGTTTTGAAACGGCGGTGTACCCAAAGATATTGTTCAGGCGCACGCAGGATCTCTCTTTCAATCACCTTGTTCATGTAGCTCGCGGCCAGGAACTCGTCCTCCGTCGGATAATCTTTCAACGGTTCACTGATGAACAGGCTATAGCCACGGTTATTCGCTTTACGCACCATGGTGATCGTCAGCAGAGCGGAGCCTGACAGGCGCTGAAGAACAAACGTACCGTTGGTGGTCGCCGCTTGCTGCACATTAAAGAACGGCGCAAAGGTGCTGCCTTTCGGGCCGTAATCCTGATCCGGTGCAAACCACACCGCTTCGCCGTGTTTCAGCGCAGTGACCAGACCACGCAGGTTACGGCGATCGATCATCGCTTTGTTGGAACGCAGGCGACCTTTGGTTTGCACCCACTCCATCAATTTGCTGTTATGCGGACGATAGGTAGCCATCATTGGTCGGCACAAGCCCATGGTTCTGCCGCCGAGTTCCAGCGACATAAAGTGTACGCCAACCACCATCACGCCTTTTTGTGTTTCCAGCGCTTTGGTCAGGTTCTCATACCCTTCAACGTCAAACCATTTTTTAACCCGGGCATCGCTCCAGAACCAGGCCATGCCGGTTTCAATTAACCCCATGCCGAGAGAAATAAAGTTTTGTTCGATGAGCTTCTCTTTTTCCTCGTCAGTCATCTCCGGAAAACAGAGCGTTAGATTTCTTGACGCAATCTTTTCTCTTCTTTTCAAAAAGGGACGAGAGGCACGGCCGAGCGATGAGCCGATGAGGTAAAGCAAGGGATAAGGGAGTTGGACTATCAGCCAGAGGACACCTAAACCGAACCAGGTTAACCAGTTACGAGGGTGCAACAGCGCTGTGTCGAAGGCTTTTGCCATCGTTAATTCCTGTAAACATGTGTACCAGTAACGCGTAAGGAAAAAACGAAGAAAATCATCAATCTTTAGGCGGTACGTTGTTAATTTTGACGTTAGTTAAACGTGTGTTCAACCATGAATCAGAATGCTACATCTGCCTGCAAAAAGATAGTGAATTAATCTGAAGCTACCCTTAAGTGGTCAGAAATAAAACGGGAGCATTCTGATGTTTATGCGCGGTTAATTACCGCGCTAATCTTCTTAATGTTATTCCGTTATTCACACCACTGCGGTTGTGAGCCTCGACGAGCAGCACAATTTGCCCTGCTCGTCGAAGATATCTATCTGCCATACCTGGTGCCGACGCCCGGCGTGAAGCGCTTTGCAGACGCCGCGTACGCGCCCGCTCCGGACCGATCGAAGGTGATTGGCGTTCACTTCCACGCCGACCACTTTCTCGTCGCCTTCGGTGCATAAATACCCCGCCACTGACCCAAGCGTTTCTGCCAGCACCACTGACGCGCCGCCATGCAACAGACCGAATGGCTGATGAGTGCGGCTGTCAACCGGCATCGTGGCCTCCAGGCTGTCGTCACTCAGACGTTCAAAACGAATATCCAGCAGGCCGACCATGTTGCCCTCTCCCATGGCGTTCAGCTTTTCAAGCGAGGCGCTACGTTTCCAGATCATCCTATTATCTCCAGTAAAGCCTGTAACGGATGGCGAACACCGCTGCCCTCCACGCGCTTCACCTGGCTACGACAGGAATAGCCCGTCGCCAGACAGCGATTGCGGGGCAGGCGTTGCATCGCCTGCTGCCATGATAGTGCGTAGATACCGAGCGAGTTTTCGAGATTCTTCACCTCATGACCATAGGTGCCCGCCATGCCGCAGCAGCCGACGCTCACGCTTTCCAGTTTTGCGCCGAAACGCGCGAATATCGCCGCCCACTGTTTAGGCGCCATCGGCAGCGCGGTCACTTCCGTACAGTGGCCAAACAGATACCAGGCTTCACCGCTCACCTCGCGCACCTCACTGTTTTCCAGCGCCGTCGGTAACCATTCATGTACCAGTTGCACCTGGAAATCACCGCGTTGATCGCCGAGCGTTTGCTTGTATTCATCGCGATAACAGAGCACCAGCGCGGGGTCTACGCCGACCATGGGCATGTCGAGTTGCGCCACGCGGCTGAGGAAATCGGCGGTTTTCTTCGCGGTTTTCGCAAAGCGTTCAAGGAATCCTTTAATGTGCTGCGCTTTGCCGTTGGGCGAGAATGGCAGCACCACTGGCTGATAGCCCACCTTTTCTACCAGGCGAATAAAATCAGCCACCACCTGCGCGTCGTAGTAGCTGGTGAACGGATCCTGCACCACCAGTACCGTCTTCGCTTTTTGTTCCGGGCTGAGCGCCTCGAGCTGTTCGAGGGTCATGTTCGCCGAACGGTGCCCGACCAGTTGCTGCTGCAATGACGGCGTGGACAACAGCGGCAGGTCAATCATGCCGATATGTTTCTTCGACAGGCTCTTCACCCACGGCTGGCTAATGAAGAAGTTAAAGGTCTTTGGGGCACGGGCCATCAGCGGGGCGTAACTTTCTACCGTGGCGACCACGTGATCGCGCAGCGGACGTAAATAACGGGTGTGATACAGCTGCAGGAAGCGCGAACGGAACTCCGGCACGTCGATTTTAATCGGACACTGAGTCGAACAGGCTTTACACGCCAGGCAGCCGGACATCGCCTCTTTCACTTCATGCGAAAAATCGTACTCGCCCTTATTGGCGTGCCAGCTATTGCGGGTCCGTTCAATCAGCGCTCGCAGGCTGGCGCGTTTCCCCGGCAGCTCTTTTTCCAGCTTCAATGGGTCCACGCCGCGATCGGCCAGCAGACGCAGCCATTCTCGCACCAGCGTGGCACGGCCTTTCGGGGAATGCATCCGATTACTGGTGATTTTCATCGACGGACACATCGGGCTTTTGGCATCGAAGTTAAAGCACAAACCGTTGCCGTTACACTCCATCGCGCCGCGCCAGGAACTGCGCACCGCAATCGGGATTTGTCGGTCGAACGTGCCGCGCTTAACCGCATCGACTTTCATCATCGGCGCATCGAGGCCTTCCGGTGGGCAGATTTTGCCGGGGTTGAGGCGGTTATTGGGGTCGAACGCCGCCTTCACCTTACGCAGTTCGCCATACAGGGTTTCGCCGAAGAATGCCGGACTGTATTCGGCCCGGAAGCCTTTGCCGTGTTCACCCCACAGCAGGCCGCCGTATTTTGCCGTCAGGGCCACCACCTCATCGGAAATCTGTTTCATCAGGATTTCCTGCTGCGGGTCGCACATATCCAGCGCCGGACGCACGTGTAATACCCCGGCGTCAACGTGGCCGAACATCCCGTAGCTCAGGCCATGCGCATCGAGCAGCGCACGGAATTCAACGATGTAGTCTGCCAAATGCTCCGGTGGAACGCAGGTGTCTTCCGCGAACGGAATCGGTTTTGCCGCGCCTTTGGCGTTTCCGAGCAGACCTACCGCTTTCTTACGCATTGCATAAATGCGTTCGATACCGTCCAGTTCATTGCACTGCTGCCAGCCGATCACCCCGCCCTCGCCTGCGGTCATCAGCGCATCGAGGCGCTGGCACAACGCGGTGACCTGGCTTTCAATCAAGGCTGAGTCATCGCCCGCAAACTCGACGATGTTCAGCCCAAGCATCTCTTTGTCCACAACGTCGGTAATGAGTTCGTTCACCGAGTGCCAGACGATGTCTTCCCGCGCCAGATTCAGCACTTTCGAATCGACGGTTTCCACCGACAGCGCGCGGGCCTCGACCATAAACGGGGCATTGCGTAGCGCCGAGTCAAAGGAGTCATACTTCACGTTCACCAGGCGGCGCACTTTCGGCAGACGGGTGATATCCAGCCGCGCTTCGGTGATGAACGCCAGCGTGCCTTCCGACCCGGTTAATACGCGGGTCAGGTCGAACTCTGTCATCTCATCATTGAACACGTGACGCAGGTCATAGCCGGTCAGGAAGCGGTTCAGTTTCGGGAATTTGTCGATAATCAGCTGTCGGTTTTCTTTGCAGCGCTCATACACCGTGCGGTAAATACGCCCGCTCGCCGACTGCTCTTTCGCCAGCGTTTCCGCCAGCATCACCGGCATCGGTTGGGTGTCGAGAATATCGCCCCCGAGCAGCACAGCCCGCACCCCAAGCACGTGGTCCGAGGTTTTGCCGTACACCAGCGACCCTTGCCCTGACGCATCGGTATTGATCATCCCGCCAAGCGTCGCGCGGTTACTGGTGGAAAGCTCCGGCGCAAAGAAATAGCCGTAAGGTTTCAAAAATTGATTAAGCTGATCTTTGATAACCCCGGCTTCGACCCGCACCCAACCCTCTTCGGGGTTGATTTCGATGATGCGATTCATATGACGGGACATATCAATGATGATGCCCTGATTCAGGGCCTGACCGTTGGTGCCTGTGCCGCCGCCTCGCGGGGTGAAGATGAGCGAACGGAATCGCTCTTCATCGGCAATGCGTGAGAGCAGCGCCACATCGGCGGTTGAGCGGGGAAATACGACGGCATCGGGGAGGAGTTGGTAAATACTGTTATCCGTCGCCATCGTCAGCCTGTCGGCGTAACGGGTGGCGGTCTCGCCGGTAAAACCTTGTTGCTCCAGTGCCTGCAAAAAATTCAACACCAGCTGTACAACGCCGGGTGCCTGAGAAATCTGTGGGATCATGACGCTTGACCCTGCCTGACTAAGTTGTGTGGACGGTTGTGTTTTGAACGATGTTCTAATAGCTGTTTTATCGTTTGCGTATAACCTAAATGTTGTATCACATTTTTTACTTATCCGCTTAGTGGATTTCAAGGTGATCATGGTCACGAAATTGTTGATATTATTATCAGTAAATGGATTTATCATCAGCGCCCCATGATGGAGCGTAACCACAAAGGTATAAAACGTATGACAACCCTTAACCGGCCCCGGGATTTACCGCAAATCCTGCTCTCGGTGCTGTTTTTAAGCCTCATGATTGTGGCGTGTTTATGGATAGTTCGACCCTTCGTTCTGGGCTTTGCCTGGGCAGGAACCATTGTAATCGCGACCTGGCCGGTGCTTATCAAGCTGCAGCGACTGCTGTTTGGCCGACGTTCACTGGCGGTACTGGTGATGACCCTGCTGCTCTTTTTACTGTTCGTTATCCCTATCGCCTTGTTAGTGAACAGCCTGGTCGATGGCAGCACGCCCTTGGTTCACGCTATATCATCGGGCTCGATAACTCCGCCGGATCTCGGCTGGCTTAAAAGCATCCCGATGGTGGGTGCGAAGCTGTACACCGGTTGGCATGGTCTGCTGGATATGGGTGGAAATGCGATTATGGCGAAAGTTCGACCGTACATTGGCTCCACTACCACCTGGTTTGTCGGCCAGGCCGCACATATCGGTCGCTTTATGATGCACTGTGGCCTGATGCTGCTGTTCAGCGCCCTGCTGTACTGGCAGGGTGAAAAAGTGGCTTACGGCGTGCGCTATTTTGCCACTCGTCTGGCAGCAAAACGCGGTGATGCAGCGGTTGTGCTGGCCGGTCAGGCTATCCGTGCGGTGGCGCTCGGCGTGGTAGTCACCGCGCTGGTACAGGCGGTTCTCGGCGGTATCGGTCTGGCTATTTCCGGTGTGCCTTATGCGACGCTGCTGACGGTAGTCATGCTCTTCTCCTGTCTGGTTCAGCTTGGGCCGTTGGTCGTCCTCGTCCCGTCTATCATCTGGCTGTACTGGACCGGGGATACTACCTGGGGCACGGTGCTGCTGGTGTGGAGCTGTGTGGTCGGCACTATGGATAACTTCATCCGCCCGGTGCTGATTCGTATGGGTGCCGATTTGCCGATGGTGCTAATCCTCACCGGCGTTATCGGCGGCTTGATCGCCTTTGGCATGATTGGCCTGTTCATTGGCCCGGTACTGCTGGCTGTCTCCTGGCGGCTGTTTGATGCGTGGGTGCATGAAGTTCCACCGCCGTCTGACGACCCTGAAGAGGTGCTTGAAGAACTTGAGGCGCAGGAAACCGCGCCTGAGAACCTCAGCAACTGATTGTCCTGGCCCGGAGACACTAGCGCTCCGGGCCTGATACTTAAGCATTGCTTATTATTATCCCCTCTCCGCACAGCATTTCCACCTCATTTCGTCAGGATCGTCCTGGTCAAGCTCGCAGATTCCTTACCTTTTTTTAACGATTAAGACCAATCTGATCGACGCAAAAATTCTGCATGCCTACTATTAGCTCACGGTTATAGATCAACACATTGATTTATAAGCATGGAAATCCCCTGAGTGAAACAACGAATTGCTGTGTGTAGTCTTTGCCCATCTCCCACGATGGGCTTTTTTTTATCCTTTTTTTACCTCACAGCGGCTCATCATCTGCCAGTATTGAGGCAATATGCGCGGGGTGCCACGCACCGTAACGGTTACGGTGTCATGTATGTCGCCCGACGAGGCACCGACCATCAACGCGAACTCACCCGGCTCGACGATGCGATCCCCACTGCGGTCGGTGAAGTTCAGCATATCGACCGGCACATGGAACGTCAGCGTGGCTGATGCCCCCGGCTCCAGTGCCACACGCTGGAAAGCTTTCAGCTCTTTAATCGGACGCACCATTGAGGCCACTTTATCGTGCACGTAGAGCTGCACCACTTCACTTCCGCTACGTTCGCCGACATTGGTCAGGGTAATGCTCACCGCAATATCGCCATCCATTGCCACCTCCGGCGTTAACAGCGTTAAAGAGTGCCATTCGAATTCGGTCCAGCTTTTGCCGTAGCCAAACGGATAGCGACTGCCGAAATGGAACGCGAACGGTGTGCCGCCACTTTTTAGCTTGTGGTTGTAGTAATACGGCATCGCTCCGGCGCTTTTCGGCACGCTGACCACCAGCCGCCCCTGCGGTTCAGCCCGCCCGGTCAGCACATCGGCAATCGCCCAGCCGCCTTCCTGCCCCGGAGCCCAGGCCATCAGCAACGCCGCCACCTTATCTTCCAGCCCTTGCAGGTTGTACGGTCGCCCGCCGGTCATCACCACTACCACCGGTTTGCCGGTTGCCACCAGCGCCTCGAGCAATTGCTGTTGCACACCCGGTAAATTCAGCGAATCGGTATCCGAGCCTTCGCCTACCGTACCGCTCTGGAACAACCCGGCTAAATCGCCGACGCAGGCAACAATCATCTCACTCTCTTCCGCCACCCGCAGCGCCTCGGGGATCAGCGAGGTATCGAGACTGACCGGTGACTGCTGGAGCGGTTTGCCGCTGGCGTCGCCAGGAAATACCGGGGCACCCGCCGTGCGTTTCTCGATGATATGGCAGCCTTTGGCATAACGGACCAACGGCTCGCCCAGCGTCTGACGCAGTGCCGCCAGCGGGGTTGTGACCTGCGAGGTTTGCTCCAGCATATCGCTGATGATCAGATGCACCGGGAAACTGTAGCCGCTCAACAGCGCCAACGGGTCGTCTGCCGTCGGGCCAATCACCGCCACGCGTGGCTTGCCTTTCAGCGGTAATACGCCGTTATTTTCCAGCAGGGTCAGTGAACGCGTCGCCACCTCGCGCGCCGCCTGGCGAGTGGCTGCACTTTGTAACTCGATAGCCTGTTCATCGGCATACGGTTTTTCAAACAGCCCAAGGCGGAATTTCTCGGTCAGCGTCCGCGCCACGATCTCATCAATTTTCTGCATTGATATCAGCCCACGCGCCACTGCCTCAGCCAAATGACGCGCACAGTCGTCTTTCGGCAATTCGACGTCCAGCCCGGCGTTAAACGCCAGCGCGGCCGACTCTGCTGCATCGTGCGACACACCGTGATGCTGATGCAGGAGGCTGATTCCGCCATAATCCGCCACGATAATGCCGTCGAAGCCCCAGCGTTCGCGCAGGATCTCCGTCATCAGGAATGCGTCACTGTGACCAGGCTGGTTATCGATGTCGTGATAGGCTGGCATGACTGAACCCGCGTTGGCGAGCTTGACCGCCATTTCAAACGGTAGCAGGAAGGTATCGTTCAGTTCGCAGAAACCAAGATGCACCGGGGCGTGATTCCTTGCCCCTTCGCTGAAGGAGTGGCCAACGTAGTGTTTCAATGTTGCCAGCAGGTCGCGCTTTTCGCCTTGTAACCCCTCAACGTAGGCGCAGGCCATTACCCCCACCAGCCACGAGTCTTCCCCGAAGGTTTCTTCTGTGCGTCCCCAGCGCACATCGCGTGACACATCCAGCACCGGGGCCAACCCCTGATGGCAGCCCGTCATCCGCGCTTCTGTTCCAATGCAACGGGCTGCCTGACGAATCAGGTCAGGATCCCATGTCGAGCCGTAATTGAGCGGCGACGGAAACAGCGTGGCCTCTTTACACAACAGCCCGACCAGACATTCTTCATGAAACAGCGCCGGAATGCCGAGCCGGGTCTCTTCCATCAGCATCTTCTGCAGACGATTCGCCGCGCGCACGCCGGTTTTCGCCTCGACTATGTGCGTCCCGAGCGGGCGCGTGATTTGCCCTACTCCGAGCTTTAGGCGCTCAGTCAGCGCGGTCTGTTCTGAAACACCCGCAAACTCATCACTCATGTCGCTGCGTTCGCGGTGCTCGCCGGTTTCGCTCAGCACCAGCCAGTACGCATGCATCTGGGCAAATTTTTCTTCCGGCGTCATCCTCGCCAGTAAATCAGCCACGCGTTCAGCTACTGGACGCTGGGCATCCTTATACAGTGCGGTCATCAACTTCCCCTCCGTTAAGGTCATTTCGTTAAGAGGCAGTATTGAGAAGCAGACGGAGGGCGACAATTGTCGAAATTCACAGCGAAGTTACGTTTTTTCGTTTTGTTTCAATTTTGTGAAGCGGCTCGGGAAAGAATGTAACGCAAAAAAATCCCCGGCCAGATGCCAGGGATTTTTCATCAGGAAAGAAGGTTATTTACGCAGTTCGGCAAGGCTCAACCAGGTTTGCACCACGGTGTCCGGGTTCAGCGACAGACTGTCGATCCCTTCCTCCATCAGCCATGCGGCAAAATCTTCGTGATCTGAAGGCCCCTGGCCGCAGATACCGACGTATTTGCCCTGCTTCTTCGCCGCGCGAATCGACATCGACAGCAGTGCTTTCACCGCCTCGTTGCGTTCATCGAATAGCTCAGAGACTACCCCGGAATCCCTGTCCAGACCCAACGTGAGCTGGGTCATGTCGTTCGAACCGATTGAGAAGCCGTCAAAGTATTCGAGGAATTGTTCCGCCAACAGTGCGTTGGACGGGATCTCACACATCATGATGATTTTGAGACCATTTTCGCCTCGTTTCAGCCCCTGACGCGCCAGCTCATCAATCACCGCTTTCGCCTGGTCCACGGTGCGCACGAACGGGATCATGATTTCCACGTTGGTCAAATCCATCTCATTACGCACGCGTTTCACTGCATCGCATTCCAGCGCGAAGCAATCGCGGAAGCTGTCGGCCACGTAGCGTCCTGCACCGCGGAAACCGAGCATTGGATTCTCTTCTTCCGGCTCGTAGCGTTCGCCGCCCACCAGGTTGGCGTATTCGTTGGATTTGAAGTCAGAGAGACGCACAATCACGCGTTTCGGGTAAAACGCCGCACCAAGGGTGGCGATCCCTTCGGTGAGGCGCCCCACGTAGAACTCTTTCGGCGAGTCGTAGCCCTTCATCATTTCGCGAATTTCGTTCTGCAGCTTCGGCTCCTGGGCATCAAACTCCAGCAGCGCGCGCGGATGCACGCCAATCATACGGTTGATGATGAATTCCAGACGTGCCAGCCCGACGCCCTCATTTGGCAGGCAGGCAAAGTCGAAGGCCCTGTCCGGGTTACCGACGTTCATCATGATTTTGAGCGGCAGATCCGGCATGGTATCGACGCTGGAACTTTTCACGCTAAAGTCGAGCATTTCTGCATAAACGTAGCCGGTATCGCCTTCGGCGCAGGAGACGGTGACTTTCTCGTCATCTTTCATGCGCTCGGTAGCATCCCCGCAACCTACGACCGCCGGGATCCCCAGTTCACGCGCGATAATCGCCGCATGGCAGGTACGTCCGCCACGGTTGGTAACAATCGCCGCCGCTTTTTTCATGATCGGTTCCCAGTCCGGGTCGGTCATGTCGGTCACCAGCACGTCACCCGGTTGTATGCGATTCATTTCGCTGATGTCGTGGATAACCTTCACCGGGCCTGCGCCAATGCGATGGCCGATAGCGCGGCCTTCGGCAATAATTTTGCCCTGTGAATGCAGGGTGTAACGCTCCATCACCTGACCACGGGAACGGACCGTTTCAGGACGCGCCTGTACGATAAACAGTTTCCCGGTGTGACCGTCTTTCGCCCACTCGATGTCCATCGGGCGGCCATAGTGTTTCTCAATCTGCACCGCCTGCTTCGCCAGCTCCTGCACTTCGTCGTCGGTCAACGAGAAGCGATCGCGGTCAGCCTGCGGGACATCTTCAATGCGGACTTGTTTGCCATGTTCCTGGGTCGGCGCATACACCATACGAATCTTTTTCGAGCCCATGGTACGGCGCACAATCGACGGGCGACCTTTCTCCAGCGTCGGTTTGTGGACGTAAAATTCGTCCGGGTTGACCGCGCCCTGCACCACCATTTCGCCCAGACCGAAAGCGGAGGTGATAAACACCACCTGGTCAAAGCCGGATTCGGTGTCGATGGAGAACATCACTCCGGAAGACGCGAGGTCTGAACGCACCATCCGCTGTACGCCCGCAGAGAGCGCCACGCCACGGTGGTCATAGCCCTGATGCACGCGGTAAGAAATCGCCCGGTCGTTAAACAGTGAGGCGTATACATGCTTCACCGCCACCAGCACGGCGTCGTAGCCCTGCACGTTGAGGAAGGTCTCCTGCTGCCCGGCAAACGAGGCATCCGGCATGTCTTCAGCGGTGGCGGAAGAACGCACGGCAAACGACGCGTCGGCATCGTCAGCAGAGAGCTGGTCATAAGCCTGATGAATGGCTTTCTCCAACTCCGGGGTAAACGGTGTATCGATGATCCACTGACGGATCTGCGCCCCGGCTTTTGCCAGTGCGGTCACGTCGTCAATGTCGGTTTCATCCAGCAGGTGATAAATGCGCTGATTAACGCCGCTCTGGTCGAGAAACTGATTGAAGGCATCAGCCGTGGTAGCAAACCCGTTGGGCACGGACACACCCAAATCGGACAGATTCGTAATCATTTCACCCAGGGAGGCATTTTTGCCCCCAACGCTATCTACATCATTCATGCCGAGTTGGTTGTACCAAAGCACCAGCGGTGACGAGCTATTGTTGGACATCGAAACAATTCCTATATTTAAGAAAAGTGCCAGAAATGAACCGGCTTCGTTATTTATACTGTCATAATTAACCCGCTTAAAAAAACGGTGAATCGTTCAAGCAAATTATTTTTTTGCTTTTTAAGACAGTTCTCCTCCAGACCTTAACCCCCTGATTTATGGGAAATCCCACAAAAAATGGCGGTCTATAGCCTGCACTCTGAAAAATGAACACCCCTTTTCACTAAAAATAAAAACACCCTTTCATTTTTAAATTTAAGACAAAACCGACGCGGATATGATTAAAATAAATATGGGCTTCAGCGAATTAACTTAATCTTACCGGATGGTCAAAATGGATATAAATGTCGATCGCCACGTATTTTACATTTCAGATGGCACCGCTATTACCGCCGAGGTGCTGGGTCACGCGGTGATGTCGCAATTCCCGGTGTCGGTTAACAGCATTACTCTGCCGTTTGTTGAAAGCGAAGGCCGGGCGAAGGCAGTGAAAGAACAAATTGATGCCATTTATCAGCAATCCGGGGTGCGCCCGCTGGTGTTCTACTCCATCGTTCTGCCCGAAATTCGCACCATCATTTTGCAAAGCGAAGGCTTTTGTCAGGATATCGTGCAGGCGCTGGTGGCGCCGTTGCAGGAAGAACTGAAACTCGACCCGACGCCTATCGCCCATCGTACCCACGGATTGACTCCCGGCAACCTCACCAAATATGATGCCCGTATCGCCGCCATTGACTACACATTAGCGCACGATGACGGCATTTCACTGCGAAATCTCGATCAGGCACAGGTGATTTTGCTCGGCGTCTCACGCTGTGGCAAAACCCCGACCAGCCTCTATCTGGCGATGCAGTTTGGCATCCGCGCGGCCAACTATCCGTTCATCGCCGACGATATGGATAACCTGGTGCTGCCTGCCGCGCTGAAACCGTTGCAACACAAATTATTTGGCCTGACGATTGATCCGGAACGCCTCGCCGCCATTCGCGAAGAACGCCGCGAAAACAGTCGCTACGCCTCAATGCGCCAGTGTCGAATGGAAGTTACCGAAGTTGAGGCGCTGTACCGCAAGAATCAGATCCCATGGCTGAACAGCACCAACTATTCGGTGGAAGAAATCGCCACCAAAATCCTCGACATTATGGGTCTCAGCCGTCGTATGTACTAACACACTAGTACAACATGGCAAAATACGCTAGAATCCTTTTGCAATGATTGCGCATCACGTCACTGAAAAGTTTTCAACCTTGAATTCATCGGGGATTGGTTTATCGTGATGCGCATCACTTCCGGTATTCCTGCCGTAGAAGCCACCCAATTCTGAGAGTCACAATGAACAAAACTGATGAACTGCGTTCGGCGCGCATCGACAGTCTGGTAACGCCTGCTGAGCTGGCGCAGCGCTACCCTGTCTCGTCTGAGGTCGCGAGCCACGTCACCGCGTCTCGTCGTCGCATTGAAAAAATTCTTAACGGTGAAGATAACCGCCTGCTGGTGGTCATTGGTCCGTGCTCGATCCATGACCTGGATGCGGCCATGGATTACGCTCGCCGTTTGCAGACGCTGCGTGAGAAGCACCAGGCGCGTCTGGAAATCGTGATGCGCACCTATTTTGAAAAACCACGCACCGTGGTGGGCTGGAAAGGCCTGATCTCCGATCCGGACCTGAACGGTAGCTATCGCGTAAATCACGGTATCGAGCAGGCGCGTAAACTGCTGTTGCAGGTCAACGAACTGGGCGTGCCCACCGCCACTGAATTCCTTGATATGGTGACCGGTCAGTTCATCGCCGATTTGATCAGCTGGGGCGCGATTGGTGCCCGCACCACCGAAAGCCAGATCCACCGTGAAATGGCCTCGGCGCTCTCCTGCCCGGTGGGCTTTAAAAACGGCACCGACGGCAACACCCGTATTGCGGTGGATGCGATTCGTGCTGCGCGCGCCAGCCATATGTTCCTGTCGCCGGATAAAAACGGTCAGATGACCATTTACCAAACCAGCGGTAATCCGTACGGGCACATCATCATGCGCGGCGGTAAACAGCCGAACTATCATGCGGCGGATATCGCGGCTGCCTGCGATACGCTGCATGAATTTGACCTGCCGGAGCAGCTGGTGATCGATTTCAGCCACGGCAACTGCCAGAAACAGCATCGCCGTCAGCTCGACGTGTGTGACGATATTTGCCAGCAGATCCGCAACGGTTCGAGCGCGATTGCCGGGGTGATGGCTGAAAGTTTCCTGCGTGAAGGTACGCAGAAGATCGTCGCCGGACAGCCGCTGGTGTACGGCCAGTCGATTACCGATCCGTGCCTGAGCTGGGAAGACAGCGAAATCCTGCTGGATAAACTTTCCGCCGCCATTGATACCCGCTTCTGAGTCTGCTTTTCAGTCGGGTGGCGCTCTGTCACCCGACCTATACCCGTGTCACATAACCCTTTTTTTTGCTCCACTCACCTATTTTTCATAAAAAAGGTTGCTGAGTTTTTTGATTTGTTGATAATGATTATCATTGTTACTTTGATTGCTATTTTTAACATTATGACATCTTTGGATACCACTACCGCCCCCGGCAAAGCGTCCCCGACACCGCAGCCTACCGATCGTCGAGTGAGCAGCCAAAGCCTCCTCGGCAAGGAAGGCCGGGTTATCATCGAGCATGACGGTCATCAGTACCTACTGCGCCAGACCCATGCCGGAAAACTGATCCTCACCAAATAATAGATTTACACCACAACAACATTTCGCCAGCCACCCAGGACATATGCCGAGGCAGCCAGCGCTTTTCACTTTATGGAGAGTTGCATGCTACACCTGCATTGCGCATCGCTGCGCCCGTCTCTGGTTGCGTTAGCTGTTTTCGGCGCCATCAGCACCCCGGCGCTTGCCGCCGCTGAACAAATGACCGTCACCGCCACCGGGAACGAGCGCAGCGCGTTTGAGGCGCCAATGATGGTCTCGGTGATCGACGCGGAGAGCCCTGAAAGCCAGACCGCCAGCTCCGCAGCCGATATGCTGCGCCAGGTGCCGGGCATCACCCTGGATGGCACCGGTCGCACCAACGGCCAGGACATCAACCTGCGCGGCTACGATCGCCGCGGCGTACTGGTGATGGTCGACGGGATTCGCCAAGGCACCGACACCGGACACCTGAACAGTACCTTCCTTGACCCGGCATTGATCAAGCGTATCGAAGTGGTGCGCGGCCCGGGGGCCCTGCTGTACGGCAGCGGTGCGCTGGGCGGGGTTATCTCTTATGAAACCGTTGACGCGGCCGATTTACTCTATTCCGGTCAGAACAGCGGCTACCGTGTGTTTGGCACCGGTGGTACAGGCGATCACAGCCTGGGTATGGGAGCCAGCGCCTTTGGTCGCACCGACAGCCTCGACGGGATCGTGTCATGGTCCAGCCGCGATCGCGGTGATTTGAAGCAGAGCGACGGTTTCACCGCACCTAACGACGAAAGCATCAGCAACTTCCTCGCCAAAGGCAGCTGGAAAATCGACCCGGCGCAGACGCTGACCGGCTCCTTACGCTACTACAACAACGCCGCCCAGGAGCCGAAAAATCCACAAACGCCGGATGCCTCCGCCAGCAGTAACCCGATGACCGATCGCTCGACCATTCAGCGTGACGCGCAGGTGAACTATAAGATTGCGCCCGCAGGCAATGACTGGCTGAACGCTGACCTGACAGGCTACTGGTCAGAAGCACGCATCAATGCGAAAAACCTCGACGGCTCCGGAGAATTCCGCAAGCAAACCACCAAAGGTGCCAAAGCGGAGAACCGTACCCGCCTGTTCACCGATAGCGTCGCGTCACACCTGCTGACCTACGGCGGCGAGTACTATCGTCAGGAGCAAAATCCTGGCGGCATGACGACCGGTTTCCCTGACGCGCGCATCAACTTCAGCTCGGGCTGGTTACAGGATGAAATTACCCTGCGCGACCTGCCCGTCACCCTGCTCGGCGGCACACGCTACGACAACTATCGCGGCAGTAGCGACGGTTACGACGACGTTGACGCCGATAAATGGTCTTCCCGGGCGGGCATGACCATCAGCCCGACCGACTGGTTAATGCTGTTTGGCTCCTACGCCCAGGCGTTTCGCGCCCCGACGATGGGCGAGATGTATAACGATTCTAAACATTTCTCCATCGGCAGTTTCTACACTAATTACTGGGTGCCAAACCCGAATCTGCGCCCGGAAACCAACGAAACGCAGGAGTACGGTTTCGGTCTGCGCTTTGACTCTCTACTGATGGCCAACGACGGCCTCGAGTTTAAAGCCAGCTACTTCGACACCAACGCCAAAGATTACATCACCACCTCGGTTGATTTCGCGGCGGCCACGACCACCTCCATCAACGTACCTAACGCCAAAATCTGGGGCTGGGACCTGATGACAAAATATACCACTGACCTGTTCAGCCTCGACCTGGCGTACAACCGTACCCGTGGCAAAGACACCGATACCGGCGACTGGCTGACCTCGATAAACCCGGATACCGTCACCTCTCGCCTCGATGTGCCGGTGGCGCACAGTGGGTTCTCTGTGGGCTGGGTCGGGACCTTCGCAGACGATACGAAGAGCATCAGCGCTACGCCGCAGGCAGGCTATGGAGTGAATGATTTTTACGTCAGCTACCAGGGCCAACAGCAGCTGCGCGGCCTGACCACCTCACTGGTGTTCGGCAACGCCTTCGACAAGCAATACTCCTCGCCGCAGGGCATCCCGCAGGATGGCCGTAATGGAAAAATTTTCGTGAGTTATCAGTGGTAATCGCCCGGCCCCGGTTCGCCGGGGCATTTTATCTGCAAGGAAAAGAACTATGACTCTCTACACTCGTTGGCTCGCCCTCAAACAAGAAAACCCTGGCAAATACGCGCGTGAGATCGCCGCGATGATGCACATCAGCGAAGCTGAACTGACTCAGGCGCGCGTAGGCCACGATGCCTGGCGCTTACAGGGCGCCATCCGGGACGTGCTGGCAGCGCTGGAAACCGCCGGGGACGTGAAGTGCATCTGCCGCAACGAATATGCCGTCCACGAACAGACTGGCACCTTCACCAACCAGCATCTCAGCGGTCACGCCGGGCTGGTGCTGAACCCGCGTGCGCTGGATCTGCGTCTGTTCCTCAACCAGTGGGCCAGCATGTTCCACATTAGTGAAACCAGCGCCCACGGGGAACGTCAGAGCATTCAGTTCTTCGATCATCAGGGCGATGCGCTGCTGAAGGTTTACCCCACTGACGCCACCGATATGACCGCATGGGGCAATATTTTGACCCGCTTTATCCATGCTGATAATCCGCCACTCGACCTGAAAGCAGCAGACACCCCCGTTACCCACGGCGAAATTGACGGAAAAACACTCGATGGCGAATGGCGGGCGATGACCGATGTGCATCAGTTTTTCACCCTGCTCAAGCGCCACAATCTCAGCCGCCAGCAGGCTTTCCGTCTGGTCGGCGACGATCTGGCCTGTCAGGTTGATAACAATGCGGTCGCCCGTCTGTTGACCCGCGCCCATCAGGATGCCAACGAGATTATGATCTTCGTCGGCAACCGTGGCTGCGTGCAGATTTTCACTGGCCCGATCGAAAAAGTGGTTCCCATGAAGGGCTGGCTGAACATCTTCAACCCTGCGTTTACCCTGCATCTGCGGGAATACACCATCGCCGAAACCTGGGTGACCCGTAAACCGACCGCCGATGGGCACGTCACCAGCCTGGAGCTGTTTGCCGCCGATGGGACACAGATTGCGCAGTTGTACGGCCAGCGGACCGAAGGCGAACCGGAGCAAACGCAGTGGCGCGCACAGATAGAAGCGCTGATGGCGAAAGGGTTAGCCGCATGAGAGCCGTCGTCGCATTGACAGCCATCCTGCCGTTGCTGGCGGGTGCGGCAGCACAAAAAGTGGTGACGCTTGGCGGCGACGTGACCGAGATTGTCTATGCCCTGGGGGCGCAAAGCGCCCTTGCGGCGCGAGACAGCACCAGCCAGTGGCCGCCTGAAGCGCTCACGCTGCCGGACGTCGGCTACCTGCGCCAGCTGAACGCCGAAGGCATTCTTGCCACCCGGCCGACTACCGTGCTGGCAAGCGTGCAGGCACAGCCTTCGCTAGCGCTAAAGCAGGTGGCGCAAAACGGCGTGACCGTCGTGACCATTCCCGGCAGTAACGATTTGTCGGTGATTGATGACAAAGTCCGTATCGTTGCCGCGGCGCTGCATAAAGATGCCGAAGGTGAACAGCTTCGCAAGAGTTTGAAACAGGCGCGGGAGGAGTTACCGAAAACGCAGCTCAATAAGCGAGTGCTGTTTATTTTGAGCCACGGCGGCATGAGTGCCATGGCCGCCGGACAGCAAACCGGTGCGGACGCGGCGATTCGTGCGGCGGGTCTGCAAAATGCCATGCAGGGTGTTAACCGCTATCAGCCGCTTTCGCAGGAAGGGGTGATTGCCAGCCAGCCGGATTTGGTGGTGATTTCGTCCGACGGCGTCAAGAGCATGGGCGGTGAAGCCGGGCTGTGGCAACTTCCGGGTCTGGCGCAAACGCCTGCCGGGCGCAATAAACAGGTTTTGCTGGTGGATGATATGGCCTTGCTCGGTTTCAGCATCCGCACCGCGGAGGCTATCCAGCAATTGCGCCATAAAGCGGAGCAACTCCCCTGATGACGTCGTGGGTTTGCCGCTCTCTGTGGTCGCTGCTGGCGCTGCTGATGCTGTTGACACTGGGCGCCACCACGTTTGGTGCGCTGAAGCTGCCGCTGGATTTGCTCTGGCACGGCGACAGCGTACTGCGCCAGATCTGGTTCACCATTCGTCTGCCGCGCGTGCTGCTGGCGTTGACCATTGGCGGGTCGCTGGCGCTGGCGGGCTGCGTAATGCAGGGCTTATTTCGTAATCCGCTGGCCGATCCGGGTCTGCTGGGGATCAGCAGCGGTGCGGCGCTGGCGGTCGCGCTGTGGGTGGTGTTACCGCTCTCGCTACCGCTGGTGTTCATGCTCTACGCCCCGATGCTGGCGGCATTTCTCGGCAGCCTGGCGGTGACAATCGTGATTTTTGTTCTCAGCCAACGCCATGAAAATTCATTATCGCGCCTGCTGCTGGTCGGGATTGCTATCAACGCCCTGTGCGGCGCGGCGGTGGGCGTGCTGTCGTGGTTGAGTAACGACGCGCAGCTACGTCAGCTTTCGCTGTGGGGAATGGGCAGCCTGGGTCAGGCGCAATGGTCAACCCTGCTGGTATCCACCTCAGTCATGCTGCCTACGGTGGCGATCATCTGGCGGCTGGCGAAACCGCTGAATCTGTTGCAGCTCGGGGATGAAGAAGCACATTACCTCGGCGTCAACGTGCAGCAAATCCAGCGGTGGCTATTGCTGTGCAGCGCCCTGCTGGTCGCGGCGGCAGTGGCCGTCAGCGGAGTAATCGGTTTCATCGGTCTGGTAGTCCCCCATTTGCTCCGAATGTGGCTCGGGGCCGACCATCGGGCGGTGATCCCCGGTTCGGTGTTGGTCGGCGCCATTCTGCTGCTGGTGGCCGATACGCTGGCGCGCACGCTGGTTGCTCCGGCAGAGATGCCGGTTGGGCTGCTCACCAGCCTGATGGGCGCGCCGTGGTTTTTATGGATGATTTTCCGTCGAGGGGGCCAGCATGGCTAATCGCATACAGGCCCTGGATCTCGGCTATTCGCCCGTGCTGCGTGATATCAACCTCAGCCTTGAACCCGGTGAGCTGGTGGCGCTGATTGGCCCTAACGGCGCGGGAAAATCCACCCTGCTGCGGGTGCTGACTGGCTATCTGCCGCCGGACAACGGGCAGTGCCTGCTACACGGAAAACCCCTTTGCGAATGGTCTGCACAGGCGCTGTCCCGCCATCGGGCGGTGATGCGCCAACAAACCCAGCTTGGGTTTGACTGGCCGGTTGACGCGGTGATCGCGATGGGTCGTGCGCCGTGGGAACAGGCCGACAGCCATCGGGTAGTCAAACAGGTGATGGATCTCACCGGTTGTACGCCGCTTTCAGCGCGGAAATACAACACCCTTTCCGGCGGAGAACAGCAGCGGGTTCAGCTGGCGCGTGCCCTGGCACAGCTATGGGTGAAGGATGCGCCTCAGGGCTGGTTGTTTCTGGATGAACCGACCTCGGCACTGGATTTGTATCATCAGCAACATCTGCTGCGCTTACTTAAACAGCTCACCGCCACGGGTCAGCTTCACGTCTGCGCCGTGCTACACGATTTGAACCTCGCCGCACTGTGGGCAGATAAACTGCTGCTGTTGCATCAGGGCGAAATTGTCGCCCAGGGTAGCCCGCAGCAGGTGCTGCAGGCCGATACCCTGAGCCGTTGGTACGGTGCCGAGGTGCATATCGGTCAGCACCCCGACAGCCCGGCGCCACAGGTCTTTTTAGCCCCGTAACCTCAGCTCGAACAGCTGACTTCCAGCCGCTTGCCCCACTCTGGTGGGCGGCTGGCGTAATCGTTGCCGCAGTCGGCAAACGGGTTACGCAGCGCGTCATGCAGACGAATAAACTCTTCGTACTCTCCGCGTTCCGCCTGCTCGATCGCCCGCTGTGCCAGCCAGTTGCGCAGCACGATCGCCGGATTGTGCTGCTTCATGCTCTGCTGGCGAGTCGCGTCATCCACCTGATCCTGTTGCAAACGCGCCCGATAGCCGCTGAACCACGCATCAAACGCCGCCCTGTCGATAAACTCATCACGCAACGGCGATGCAGCGCTGTGCTGTTCGGTTTCACCCAGCATCCGGAAGGTACGAGTGTAATCACTCCCTTCGCGCTCCATCAGGCCAAACAGGCCGTCGAGCAATTCATTATCGCCCTTCTGCTCAGTGAACAGACCGAGTTTGCGACGCATTAGCTGTCCGTATTCCACCAGCAGCGCTTCCTGATAGCCGTCGAGGGCGTCGTTAAGCGCATCCACCGCAATAAACGGCGATAGCGACTGCGCCAGTCGCTGAAGATTCCACAGCGCCGCCGCAGGCTGATTATCAAAGCTGTAGCGGCCCTGATGATCCGAATGGTTGCAGATGAAGCCCGGCTGATAATCGTCGAGGAATCCAAACGGACCGTAATCCATAGTCAGCCCGAGAATCGACATGTTGTCGGTGTTCATCACCCCATGGCAAAAGCCGACGGTCTGCCAGCGAGCAATCATCTGCGCCGTTTTTGTGACAACGTCACGAAACCACAGAGTGTACCGATCGACATCTTCCAGCAGGTGCGGCCAGTGATGACGAATCACATAATCTGCCAGCTCACGGACCTTCTCTGGCTCACGACGGTAATAAAAGTGTTCGAAGTGTCCGAAACGGACATGGCTTTCTGCCAAACGCATCAGCATCGCGCCCTGCTCAACCGTTTCGCGGTATACCGGCGTGTCGCTGGTGACCACCGATAGCGCGCGAGTGGTCGGGATGCCGAGGGCAAACATCGCCTCGGAGGCCAGACTTTCACGCAGCGTCGAACGCAGTACAGCGCGGCCGTCACCCATGCGGGAATACGGCGTCAGGCCCGCACCTTTCAGATGCCAGTCGTAGCGACGGCCATCCGCCAGTTGCTGTTCGCCAAGCAAGATCCCGCGCCCGTCGCCAAGCTGCCCGGCCCAGACACCAAACTGGTGTCCGCTGTAGACCTGCGCCAGCGGTTGCATACCGGGGAGCAGCACTTCCCCGCCCCACACGCCTGCGCCATTTTCAGGGCTGAACAATGCAGGCGGTAGCGCGAGGCTCTCGGCCAGCGGCGCGTTATGCCATATCAGCCGCGCGTGAGTCAGCGGGGTTGGTGACAGTTCGGTATAAAAATCTGGCAGCTCATCGCGCCAGTGATGGGTAAAAGACAGGGTCATGGTTCCTCCTGTCTGTAGTGTAGTGCCTGTGCGAGTGGAAAAACACGGGCAGGATGCAGGGTTATTCCTGCACCAGGCGGGTTAAGGCGGCCATATCAACGGCCGGCCAAAGTGCGCCCTGCATAGCGCTCAAGCCCCATGGCTCAAGGCGTTCGAGGATCTGCTGATTATCAACCCCGGCGGCCATGATGGCAGTACAGCAGGGCTGAACCTGGGCGATGATCGCCCGCATAAAGGGATCAAAAGATAATAATAACGCCTGCTGCTGAATAAAGTTTTTATCCAGCATGATGCGTTTAAACAGCCCGAAAAAAACGGCCTGCGTTGAGGCGTGTCCGGCACCAAAATTGGCAAGTATCAAAGGAAAATGATTCGCTAACTGAGCCAGCAAATGATTGTGATCGACCGCATTCAGTTCGGGAAAGTTTTCTTCAACCGTCAATTCCAAAAAGGAAAACCGAGCGGCTTCATCTGCCAGGGCTTTTTGTGTTAACAACGCCATGGCAATTGCGGGGGTTATATTAATCCACGCAATGATTTTCTGCTGAATAAAAAAGATTTGACAGTTTTCCAGGATCGCGAGTTTTTCACGGAACAGAGAAATTTCCTGTTCGCCGCTAAGCCGCGCCGTCACCAGACTGGTCGGGGTGCGTACCCCGTCGTCCACGCCCACAAAGTTGGCGATTATTTCCAGACCGATGAGTTGACCCCCGCCATTTTTGGCAGGTACGAATAACAATTCGGTTTTCCAGGCTTTATCGAGAGTAACAATCATTGCGCCCACCCCTGTTCAAGGGACATCCCTGGTCGCTGCTGTGTTGATCCAGTAGAAAACAAAATCTTTGATTTTAAGAAGTTTAATTTCATTCGTTCCTTTTTACTTCAGGAATTCCTTTGCATTATCATTAGGATGATTGTAATCCATATTCGTGCAGCCGCACAATCCAGAGATTCATTAGCTGAATGAGATGACGATCGATAATTATTTCCCTGACGGTTTTTATATTTTATTTTAGCCACTAAAAAGGGGCTGCCAGCCCCTTTTTGTTTTCTGCTAAATGCGTCTGGCTTGCCAGAAGTTCTTGCGCCAGTACACATTATCCAGCGAGGAACGGGTGACGCCCTGACTGGTTGAGGCATGGATAAACTGATTATCAGTATCATAGATCCCGACATGCAGACCATTGCCCCCGGATCCGGTCTTAAAGAATACCAGGTCACCCGGCAATAAATCGTCCTTGTCGATTTCGGTGCCTATTTTCGACTGCTGCTTTGTTTCTCGCGGCAGCTGCAAATCAAACTTATCGCGGAAAGTCATCATCACGAACGCGGAACAATCCACGCCGCGACGGGTGCTGCCGCCATAGCGATACGGTGTTCCACGCCAGTTCGCCAGCTGTTCGTTAAGGTTGGCGATGACGGTTATAGAGTCCGAGAGCCGTGGGTTAGGCGGTGGTGCCCGGTGGCTGCTACATCCTGCTAAAATTAACGCTGCCACGAAAATAAATAAGAGACGCATATCCTGGCGTTTCCTCTGATATTTTTTATAGTGATAATGTAGTCTGCAAATTTGCCATTCTGCAAGAAACCTTCCGGTTATAGCGCAGAAATCAGCACCTGCACACCATCCGCATTCAGCTTTTTGAAGGGCATATCATACGCAGCCGTCAAATTTTCGACTGTCAAAACGTGCGGCGTCTCACCGCTGGCGAGCAGCTGCCCGCGACGCATTAGCCACGTCTGGCTGGCAAAACGCAGCGTGTGATTCAGGTCATGGCTACTCATCACGATGGTTATTCCAGCGAGCCTGAGTTCGGCCAGCAAACGATCGAGCGCCGCTTGCTGCGCAACATCAAGGCTATTCATCGGCTCATCCAACAGCAGTAATCGCCCATGTGGATTGCCTCGAGGATGAATTTGCAGCACCACCGCCGCAAGCCGAACGCGCTGCCATTCCCCCCCGGAAAGCTGGTTAACCTGTCGCGCCAACTTGTCGTCCAGACCTAACTTTTCAGCAATTTCTTGCTGGAGTGGGTGCTGTGTTTTATCGGGCTGATGCAGCGTCAGGTAATGCCAGACCGGCATGGCAAACGGCGGGGTCTGATGTTGTGTCAGATACGCCCGATGCCGTGCCAGCTCCGGCGCAGGCCAGTCGGTTATCGGTTTGCCCTCAAGCGTTATCTGCCCTTTGCCGTGGCTCAGACCGGCCATTCTGGCGAGCAGCGTGCTTTTTCCGGCACCGTTTGGGCCGACAAGATGCACCATTTCACCGGAGCGAACCTCCGCGCTAAGTGGCTGTAACCGTCCCACTTCCTGTACGCCCTGCAACTGCATCAGCAACACGATTATTTCGCCAGCGCCAGCTTGATAGCTTCCATCACGATAGGATCTTCCGGGGTCATATCCGGCGAGAAGCGCTGGATGACTTCGCCATCACGACCAATCAGGAATTTTTCGAAGTTCCACAGGATATCGCCCTGCACTTTTGGCGCGCGGCCTTTGCTGGCCATGCGCTCATAGAACCCGCTGCTTTCCGGCGCGACGGCAACAGGGGCGGCGCTGGTCAGCTTCTGATACAGGGGATGCCGATGCTCGCCGTTCACATCGATTTTGCTGAACATGGGGAACGTCACGCCGTAGGTGGTGCTACAGAAGGTTTTGATCTCTTCGTCGCTGCCCGGCTCCTGACCAAGGAACTGGTTGCATGGGAAACCGAGGACGGTGAAACCCTCTTTACCCCATGCTTCCTGGATGTTCTCCAGCTGTTCGTATTGCGGCGTCAGCCCGCACTGGGAGGCGACGTTCACCACCAGCAGCACGTTACCTTTAAATTGCTCGAGACTGACGTTTTCGCCGTCGATGGTGGTGACATTTGTGTTGAGAATATCGTGTTGCATAGCGTCCTCTTGGGTTATCAGCTAGCGCTTAACGGCCAGCCTTTAATAGTAGCCAGATAAATACAGGTGCGCCCAGGGTAGCGGTGACGACGCCGATCGGCAACTCTGCCGAGGCCAGCGCCAGACGGGCAATGATATCGGCGAACAACAGCGCCGCGCCCCCAGCCAAAACGCAGGCCGGGAGCAACACTCGGTGATCGGTCAGGCCGCACAGGCGCAGAATATGAGGGATAACCAGGCCTATAAAGCCGATGGCACCGGAGAGCGCCACGCTGACCCCCACCAGCCAGCCTGTCGCCAGCACCAGCAGCCTGCGCCACAGCCATAGCGGCAGGCCCAGTTGCCGGGCGGACGTTTCGCCGAGCGACAGCAAATTCAGCGGCTGCGATTGCAGGCAAATCCAGCCGATAACCGGTAGCAATGCCACCATTAGCCAGCCCTGGTGCCAGTCTACGCCGCCAAAGCCGCCCATCATCCAGTACATTAGCTGGCGCAGATCGAAGGATGTCGAAAAATAAACTGCCCAGGTCATCGCCGCGCTACAGATGATCCCCAGCGCCACACCCGCTAATAGCAGTCGGCTGGTCGACAGATGACGACGGGCAAAGCGCAACAGGATAACGGTGATAAGCAGTGCGCCCGCGATGGCACACAGGCCCAGCGCCCAGCCGGGCAATAGTCCTTGACCCAGCAGCACCGCAGCAATCAGCCCGACACCAGCGCCGTTAGAGACGCCGAGCAACCCCGGCTCCGCCAACGGGTTTTCAAACAACGCCTGCATGATAGCCCCGGATACCGCCAGCGCCGCACCAACCAGCACTACCGCTACGGTACGCGGCAGGCGAATCTGCCACACGAACAGGTCACCACGCGGCGTAAACCAATCGCCGGGGGCAATCCACTGTTCACCCGCGCACAGGCTGATGAATACTGAGAGCAAGAGCAGCAACAGTAAAACACCCAGCCATCGCTGGTTTCGTTGCTGCTGGCGTTGGGCGAGTCGTTGCATAGGGTCCTGAAATAATGAGGTGAAGTGTCTGATTTTATTGTGCCTGACGGCCGCAGGAAAGAAAAAAGGCCGCAGGAGCGGCCTTTTTAGTTAATCAGAAATTATTCTGCTTTGGGCGAAGCGTTTTCGACTCGGCTTTTCAACTTCTGGCCGGGTCTGAAGGTCACCACGCGCCGGGCTGTAATGGGAATATCTTCGCCCGTCTTCGGGTTGCGCCCGGGGCGTTGATTTTTATCGCGCAAATCGAAGTTACCAAAACCGGAGAGTTTAACCTGCTCACCGTTTTCAAGAGCGCGACGGATCTCTTCGAAAAACAGCTCTACCAGCTCTTTGGCATCCCGTTTGCTAAGCCCAAGCTTATCAAACAGATATTCTGACATTTCAGCTTTTGTAAGCGCCATAGGTTCAATCCCTCAATGATGCCTGGAATCGCTCTTTTAATGCCTCTACACATTTGGCAACGGTAGCGGCAATCTCCTCTTCTTCGAGTGTACGGCTGGTATCCTGAAGGATTAGGCTAATAGCGAGGCTCTTGAAACCTTCCTCTACGCCCTTACCGCGGTACACGTCAAACAAGTTTACGCCAACTACCTGATTTACGCCAACTTTCTTACACTCGTTGAGAATATCAGCGGCTGGGACGTTTTCAGCCACGACCACAGCGATGTCGCGACGGTTCGCCGGGAAGCGGGAAATCTCTTTCGCCTGAGGAACCACGCGGTCTGCGAGCTTGTTCCACTCCAGCTCAAATACCATCGTGCGACCGTTCAAGTCCAGTTTACGTTCTAGCTCTGGATGAACAACCCCAATGAAACCAATACGTTCGCCTTTCAGATAAATCGCCGCGGACTGCCCCGGATGCAGCGCTGGATTGGCTTCGGCTTTAAACCGGATATCACCGAGTTTGCCGGTCAGTTCCAGAACGGATTCGAGATCGCCTTTTAAATCATAGAAATCAACTGTCTCTTTCGCCAGGTTCCAGTGTTCTTCATAGCGATTACCGCAGATTACGCCGCTCAGCATCACATCCTGGCGGATGCCCAACGGGGCCTGGGTATCCGGCACGAAGCGCAGACCGCTTTCAAAGATACGCACGCGGCTCTGCTGACGGTTCTGGTTGTAGACCACGGTGCCCAGCAGCCCGGTCCACAGCGACAGACGCATGGCCGACATTTCGCTGGAAATTGGACTTGGCAGGATCAGCGCTTCTTCGCCTGGGTGAACAAGCTGCTGCACTTTCGGGTCGACGAAGCTGTAGGTGATCACTTCCTGGTAGCCTTTGTCATTCAGCATGGTTTTCACACGCTTGAGGGACAGGTTAGCCTCGTGATGATGACCCATGATCAGACCCGCCTGAACCGGCGCATCCGGGATATTGTTGTAGCCGTATACGCGGGCCACTTCTTCTACCAGGTCTTCTTCGATTGAAATATCGAAACGCCAGCTCGGTGCAACGGCCTGCCACTGGTCCTGACCTTCAGTCACTTCGCAGCCCAGACGGCGCAGGATATCGCTGACCTGATCATCGGCAATGTGATGACCAATCAGGCGGTCCAGTTTGCTACGACGCAGCGTGATGGTGGCACGTTTCGGCAGCGTGGCTTCGTTCGTCACGTCGATAACCGGACCAACTTCGCCGCCGCAGATATCAACCAGCAGGCGGGTAGCGCGTTCCATGGCTTTGTACTGCAACGCCGGATCCACGCCGCGCTCGTAGCGGTGGGATGCGTCAGTATGCAAACCGTGGCGGCGCGCACGACCGGTGATGGACAGCGGGCTGAAGAAGGCACATTCCAACAGTACGTTTTGCGTTTCGTCATTAACGCCAGAGTGCTCGCCCCCGAAGATGCCACCCATCGCCAGCGCTTTGCTGTGATCGGCAATAACCAGCGTATCCGCGTTCAGTTTGGCTTCGTTGCCGTCCAGCAACACCAGAGTTTCACCCTCTTTCGCCATACGTACTACGATCCCACCGTCAATGCGATCCAGATCGAAAGCATGCATCGGCTGACCCAGTTCGAGCAGCACGTAGTTAGTCACATCAACAACCGCATCGATGGAACGGATCCCGCAGCGACGCAGTTTTTCTTTCATCCACAGTGGCGTAGCGGCTTTAACGTTGATGCCCTTAACCACGCGGCCCAGATAGCGTGGGCAGGCCTCAGCGGCCTCAACCTTGATGGAGACGGTATCGTTGATGGTCGCGGTAACCGGAGCCATTTCTGGTACGTTCAGCGGCTGCTGGTTAAGTACCGCGACGTCGCGAGCCACACCGATAATTCCCAGGCAGTCTGCACGGTTCGGGGTGACGCTAATTTCGATGGTGTTATCATCGAGCTTCAGGTATTCGCGGATATCGGTACCCAGAGGCGCATCCGCTGGCAGTTCGATAATGCCATTGTGATCGTCGGAAATACCCAGCTCGGAGAACGAGCACAGCATGCCTTCGGACGGTTCGCCGCGCAGTTTTGCCGCTTTGATTTTGAAATCGCCCGGCAAAACTGCGCCGATGGTGGCGACGGCCACTTTCAGGCCCTGACGGCAGTTTGGCGCGCCGCAGACGATATCCAGCAGGCGTTCGCCGCCGACGTTGATTTTGGTGACGCGCAGTTTGTCTGCGTTCGGGTGCTGACCGCACTCGACCACTTCACCGACCACCACGCCGTTGAACGCGCCAGCCACCGGCTCTACGCCGTCAACTTCCAGGCCCGCCATCGTGATTTGGCCTGATAGCGCTTCGCTGTCAATTGCCGGGTTAACCCATTCGCGTAACCACAGTTCACTGAATTTCATTGTTCTGTCCTGCCCTTATTTAAACTGTTTGAGGAAACGCAGATCGTTTTCGAAGAATGCACGCAGATCGGTGACGCCGTAACGCAGCATGGTCAGACGCTCCATTCCCATCCCGAAGGCGAAGCCAGAGTAGACTTCCGGGTCAATGCCGACGTTGCGAAGTACGTTCGGATGCACCATGCCGCAACCCAGCACTTCCAGCCACTTGCCGTTTTTACCCATCACGTCAACTTCCGCAGACGGTTCAGTGAACGGGAAGTAGGACGGGCGGAAACGAATTTGCAGGTCTTCTTCAAAGAAGTTACGCAGGAAATCGTGCAGGGTGCCTTTCAGATTGGTGAAGCTGATGTTGGTGTCAACAATCAGGCCTTCCATCTGATGGAACATCGGGGTGTGAGTCTGATCGTAGTCATTACGATAGACGCGGCCCGGCGCAATGATGCGGATGGGTGGCTGCTGGTTTTTCATGGTACGGATCTGTACGCCAGATGTCTGGGTACGCAGCAGACGGGTCGCATCAAACCAGAAAGTGTCGTGGTCAGCACGTGCCGGGTGGTGGCCTGGAATGTTCAGGGCATCGAAGTTGTGATAGTCATCTTCGATTTCCGGGCCAGTCGCCACGGTAAAGCCGAGCTCACCGAAGAAACTTTCAATGCGGTCAATGGTGCGAGTTACCGGGTGAAGACCACCGGTTTCAATGCGGCGGCCAGGCAGAGAAACGTCGATAGTTTCTGCAGCCAGACGGGCATTCAGCGCAGCGCCTTCGAGGTCGGCTTTACGCGCGTTCAGCGCCTGCTGAACCTGCTCTTTCGCTTCGTTGATAACGGCACCCGCAGCCGGGCGTTCTTCCGCCGGCAGTTCACGCAGGGTGGTCATCTGAAGGGTCAAGTGCCCTTTCTTACCCAGATATTCGACGCGCACGTTGTCCAGCGCGGTAACATCTGAAGCTTCGTTAATGGCTGCCTTGGCACTGGCAACCAGCTCTGCGAGATGTGACATGGTTTTCCTCAATAATGTCGGTATAGGTACCGAGACCGATTTGTCCTAACTAATACGAGCACAGATACAAAAAAAGCCTCCCTGGGGAGGCTTTCTGGCGCTGTTTTCCGTTTCGTCTTTCACGCGCTAGCCTCCTGGAATCAGGTGCTAAAGTAAAAAAAGAAGCGGAAAATAGCAGCATTCATGCTTGCATTACCTTGTCTGATACGGTGAGTGTCGGTCCGAACGAAAAGAGGGAGGCAAGCCTCCCTCTTCAACTGGCTTAAGCCAGAGCTGATTTCGCTTTTTCGACCAGAGCGGTGAACGCTACTTTGTCGAATACTGCGATGTCAGCCAGGATCTTACGGTCGATTTCAACAGAGGCTTTTTTCAGGCCATTGATGAATTTGCTGTAAGAAATGCCGTTCTGACGTGCTGCTGCGTTGATACGCGCAATCCACAGTTGACGGAACTGACGCTTACGTTGACGACGGTCACGGTAAGCGTACTGACCAGCTTTGATAACAGCCTGGAAGGCAACGCGGTATACGCGTGAACGCGCACCGTAGTAGCCTTTAGCTTGTTTCAAAATTTTCTTGTGACGTGCACGTGCAATTACACCACGTTTTACGCGAGCCATATGTGCTCTCCTGTCTCTATATTCTTAGTTAAAAAAGTTAAACGTTAACGACTTATGCGTACGGAAGGCACGCGATTACCAGACCCAAATCGCCTTTAGAAACCATGGCTTTTGGACGCAGGTGACGTTTACGCTTAGTAGCTTTTTTGGTCAGAATATGACGCAGGTTAGCGTGCTTGTGCTTAAAACCACCTTTACCGGTTTTTTTAAAGCGCTTAGCAGCACCGCGTACGGTCTTGATCTTTGGCATTTTAATAACTTCCACTTCGCATTGTTGAAAAATGAAACATAGGCGAACAAAGACTGCGAGGCCCGAGGGGCCCCACGGTCAATGCTACTTGAAGGCCTTACTGTTTCTTCTTAGGCGCGAGCACCATGATCATCTGACGGCCTTCGATCTTCGTTGGGAAGGATTCGACTACTGCCAGTTCACTCAGATCGTCACGGACGCGGTTAAGCACTTCCATACCAATCTGTTGGTGGGCCATTTCACGACCGCGGAAACGCAGTGTGATTTTGGCCTTATCGCCCTCTTCGAGAAAGCGTACCAGGCTGCGGAGTTTTACCTGGTAATCGCCATCGTCGGTGCCAGGACGGAATTTAATTTCCTTAACCTGAACAATCTTTTGCTTCTTCTTCTGTTCCTTAGAAGATTTGCTCTTTTCATAGAGGAATTTGCCGTAGTCCATGATTCGGCAAACTGGCGGTTCGGCGTTAGGACTGATCTCTACCAGATCCACTCCTGCTTCTTCAGCTTTTTCCAGAGCTTCTCTCAGACTCACAATACCAAGCTGTTCGCCTTCCAGACCTGTTAAGCGAACTTCCTGAACTCGAATCTCGCCATTGATACGATTCGGACGTGCCGTTTGTACTCGTTTTCCGCCTTTAATACTTTATTCCTCCAGTTGTTGAAGACTACGGCTGCGTATTTCTGTCAGCAGCTTCTCGATCACTTCGTTTACGTCCACAGTGCCGAGGTCTTTTCCGCGACGGGTGCGCACGGCAACTTTGCCTGCTTCAACCTCTTTGTCGCCACAAACCAGCATATACGGGACACGACGTAATGTGTGCTCGCGGATTTTAAAGCCTATCTTCTCATTTCTCAAGTCTGCTTTTACGCGAATGCCTGCATTTTGTAGTTTATGCGTCAATTCGTTAACGTATTCAGCCTGAGAATCAGTGATATTCATCACCACGACCTGCACCGGTGCCAGCCATGTTGGGAAGAATCCAGCAAACTCTTCGGTAAGAATACCGATGAAGCGTTCGATGGAACCCAGAATGGCGCGGTGAATCATCACCGGCACCTGACGCTCGTTGCTTTCGCCTACATAAGAGGCGTTAAGACGCTGCGGCAGGGAGAAGTCCAGCTGTACTGTTCCGCACTGCCAAGCACGATCGAGGCAGTCATACAGTGTAAATTCAATTTTCGGGCCGTAGAAGGCACCTTCACCCAGTTGATACTCAAACGGGATGTTGTTTTCTTCCAGAGCCACGGCCAGATCGGCTTCCGCACGATCCCATGTTTCATCGCTACCGATACGTTTTTCCGGGCGAGTCGACAGCTTGACGACGATTTTCTCGAAGCCAAAGGTGCTATACATATCGTAGACCATACGAATACAGGCGTTAACTTCGTCACGCACCTGGTCTTCAGTACAGAAGATATGTGCATCGTCCTGGGTAAACCCACGAACACGCATCAGACCATGCAGCGCGCCTGATGGCTCGTTACGATGGCAGCTACCGAACTCCGCCATACGCAGCGGCAGATCGCGATAGGATTTTAAACCCTGGTTGAAGATCTGCACGTGGCCCGGGCAGTTCATCGGCTTGATGCAGTATTCACGGTTCTCAGAAGAGGTGGTGAACATCGCATCTTTATAGTTGTCCCAGTGACCTGTTTTTTCCCACAGGACACGGTCCATCATGAACGGGCCTTTCACTTCCTGATACTGGTACTCTTTCAGCTTAGAGCGTACGAAAGTTTCCAGTTCACGGAAAATAGTCCAGCCATCGTTATGCCAGAACACCATACCCGGCGCTTCTTCCTGCATGTGATACAGGTCAAGTTGCTTACCGATTTTACGGTGGTCACGTTTGGCGGCTTCTTCAAGACGCAGCAGATAGGCGTTAAGCGCTTTTTTATCTGCCCAAGCGGTACCATAGATGCGTTGCAGCATCTTGTTATCGCTGTCGCCACGCCAGTAGGCGCCGGCAGTTTTCATCAGTTTGAAGTGATGGCAGAAACGCATATTCGGCACGTGCGGACCGCGGCACATGTCGACGTATTCTTCGTGATGATACAAGCCAGGCTTGTCATCGTGGGCGATGTTTTCATCGAGAATGGAGACTTTGTAGCTTTCACCACGCGATACAAACGTTTCGCGCGCTTCGTGCCAGCTCACCTTTTTCTTGATGACATCGTAGTTTTTCTCCGCCAGCTCGTGCATGCGCTTTTCGAGGGCGTCGATATCTTCCTGAGTCAGGGTGTGGTCAAGGTCAACGTCATAGTAGAAACCGTTATCAATGACTGGGCCGATAGCCATTTTGGTATGCGGCCAAAGCTGTTTGATTGCGTGTCCCAGCAGGTGCGCACAGGAGTGACGAATGATCTCCAGGCCGTCTTCATCTTTCGCGGTAATCAGCGACAGCGTAGCGTCTTGTTCAATGAGATCGGAAGCATCAACCAGCTCACCGTTAACACGGCCAGCGATGGTGGCTTTCGCCAGACCCGGACCAATATCCAGGGCAACATCCATTGGGCTTACCGCATTGTCGTAATGGCGTTGACTGCCATCAGGAAGAGTAATTACAGGCATGTTATATCCTTATTCGCAGTGGTGCCCCGCACGAAAGAGCACATGCAAAACAATTTTTTGAAAAGTTAACAGCAGGGATTACCGGGTTTCTCGCTTCACTCTGCGGAAAAAGACGTCTGAACGATTTATCGCCCTCGGCCAGCCCGATAGGTGCCATTAAGTACCCGGACATACTACACGTCTTAGGCCCGGGTTAAAAGCCCGCCTTTAATTGTGGAAATGTAATAAAAGATTTGAAACATCATGTTGATTGCCAGACAACAGCCTTTTCCCCAACATAACCGCCTTTGACCGGAGCATTTATGCGTCACCTTCTGGCAATTCTCCAACGCTATGGCATCGACCTGAACGACCCTTCATCCCTGTTCATTGTCTTCGGGTATATTTTTATCACCGCCGTGGTGGTGCATTTTATTTTCAAGCTGATCCTGCGCAAAATCGAAAAACACGCAGAAAGCGGTTCAAAACCATGGTTGAAAATATTTGCCCAACATAAATTATTTCATCGCGTATCGCTGATGTTGCAGGGTGTTCTGGTCAATGCGCAATTAATGTTTTATCTGGCGACGGGCAGCCATGCCGGAACGCTACTCAGTATCTGCGCGCAGCTGTGGGTTCTGCTGTTTGCCCTGCTCTCTTTCTTCTCGCTGCTGGACGTTATCCTCAAGCTTTCACGTCAATATCACTTTGCGGGCCAGCTCCCGCTGCGCGGAATTTTCCAGGGGGTAAAACTGGTCGCCGCGTCGATTGTCGCAATCCTGATGATTTCCCTGCTGATTGGTAAATCCCCTGCCATTCTGTTTAGCGGCCTGGGCGCGATGGCGGCGGTATTGATGTTAGTGTTTAAAGACCCGCTATTGGGCCTGGTGGCCGGTATTCAGCTCTCGGCAAATACCATGTTGCATATGGGGGACTGGCTGGAAATGCCGAAATACGGCGCAGATGGCACGGTTATCGATATCGGCCTGACCACGGTTAAAGTACAGAACTGGGATAACACTATTACCACTATCCCGACCTATGCGCTGGTGTCTGATGCCTTTAAAAACTGGAGCAATATGTCTGCCTCCGGCGGTCGTCGCATCAAGCGCAGCGTGTTCATCGATAGCACCAGTATCCATTTTATCTCCGCCGATGAGCAGCAGCGTTTGGGCCAGGTTGATCTGCTGAAGCCGTGGCTGAAAGAGCAAAACAAAAAAATGGCCAATTGTGATTCGAAAAACAGCGTACTCAATGGCGAAAGTATTACCAATATTGGCGCCTTCCGCGCATGGCTGACCGAATACCTGCATCAGCATCCAAAAATTCGTAAGGATATGACCCTGATGGTGCGCCAGCTTCCGCCCGGAGCTGAAGGTCTTCCGCTGGAAATTTATGCCTTCACCAACACCGTTGAATGGCTGAAATACGAAGCGATTCAGGCCGATATTTTCGACCATATCTATGCGGTGATTGAAGAATTTGGCCTGCGCATTTACCAGCGCCCTTCCGGGAACGATCTTCGACCTGAAGCGCTGGCCTGCTGATGACGGAGCTCAGGGCGCGTTAGGCGCCCTGCTTAAACGCACGAACCACAATACCTTCGGCATCCAGACGCTGACGAATCTGGCGCGTCATTTCTAGCGCGCCAGGGCTGTCACCGTGAACGCATACTGACTCGGCCCGAATGGCGGTAAATTCGCCCTCGATAGACGTTACGCCTCCTTCCGTTATCATCTGTACCACACGCCGGGCAATTTCCTGTGGATCGTGAATAACCGCCCCGGCTTCACGCCGCGATACCAGGGTTCCATTGCGATGATAAGCCCGGTCGGCGAAAGCCTCCGCCACGGTTTGAATCCCTGACGCCTGCGCCCAACCGATCAACGGTGACCCCGCCAGCGCAACCAGAGCGAGGGAATTATCCAGCGCCATTAAGGCATCAATAACCGCCCTTGCCTGTCGTTCGTCGTGGGCAATGGTGTTATACAGCGCACCATGCGGTTTGACGTAACTCACCCGCGTGCCTGCCGCCGCCGCTAATCCCTGCAATGCACCGATTTGATATATGACGTCTGCGGTCAGTTCATCGCTCGCGACATCCATATTACGCCGACCAAAACCGACCAAATCCGGATAAGAGACATGCGCCCCGACGGCAACGCCCAGGCGTTGCGCAGCGCGCAGCGTTTCCAGGATACCTGCCGGAGAACCCGCGTGGAAACCGCAGGCCACGTTGGCACTGCTGATCAGCGGTAAAATGGCGGCATCGTCGCCCATCCTCCACTGACCGTAGCTTTCGCCCAGGTCACTATTTAAATCGATGTATCGCACAACAGACATCTGAGGATCTCCAGACTGTTCGGCTTTCGTTAAGGTTTAACGGTGTATCACTGAATCATCCGTTCTATCACGAGGGACAAAAAATGGACTTCACCGGAATGATACAGACCATCACTGATTTTATCAGCGCTCACCCACAATGGGCACTGGGGGTTATCTTCATCCTGTCGTTTGGAGAATCGCTGGCGTTTATTTCTTTACTGCTGCCCGCCACGGTTATCCTGCTGGCAACCGGGGCACTGATTGGTGAAAGCGAACTCAGCTTTTTCCCGGTCTGGCTGGCTGCGGCGTCAGGCGCGTTTGTCGGCGATTGGCTTTCCTGGTGGATTGGCTTTCATTATAGCCATCGGGCTGTCACCGTCTGGCCGCTATCGCGGAAACCCATGCTCGTACAGCGGGGGCATACTTTTTTTGCGCGTTGGGGCGCATGGGGGGTATTTATCGGGCGCTTTTTCGGGCCACTGCGGGCGGTGGTTCCGCTGGTCGCCGGAATCTGCCGGATGCCGTCGGGGAAATTCCAGCTCGCCAATATCACCTCGGCGATGGTGTGGGCCTTCGGTATTCTGGCGCCTGGCGCCCTGGGCATTCCCTGGCTGGCGAATCTTTTCTCATAACGTAGAAACAATCAGGCCGGATTGCTCCGGCCTGAAAAATTACATCTTGTAGCCCAGCGTCACCGTGGTGCGGCGATCTGTGTGTTCCGGCGCCGAGGCTGGCGGTTCGGAGTTCCAGGTCACGTTGTATGCCACTTTCAGACCAAAATTGTCATTGATAGCAACATCCAGCGCGGTCTCGGAGTTGAGGGTGGTGTCATCCGCACCAAATACCGAGAGGCCCTGTGTGAATTTGGTGGTATCGGTCATCTGCCAGGCGTAGGTACCGGACGCATAACCCAGTGGCTGAGTTTTGGTTTCGCCATTGGTATATTCGTCGTAACGCACACCAGGACCGAATTCAAAACGCAGGCTGTGTACTGGCCCGTTGAGGATCTGACGACCGTAACCCGCGGTGAAGATATCACGCTGACGGTAGCCGTTATAACGGTCTGTCAGCCAACTGGCCTGACCAAACAAATAATCTGCGTCAGTCATGTTGTAACGCGAACGCCCGCCGACTGAATAGGTTTCAGAAGAACGTTCATCGTTAGAAGACGTGTTGCTGGCATTTCCCCACAGCGACCATGCGGTGGTGTCGCCGTACCAGGTCAGCGTGGAGTCAGCAGTCAGGGAAGAACTTTTAGTATTGCCAGACTGCGCCAGGTAACCCCCGTTGATCTTACCTTCAAACGGTTTCTTCGCCGTGGAAGGGTCATCCATGACAGTAAAAACGGTATTATCGGCCAGCGCGTTCAATGACGCAAAAAGGCCCCCCGCCAGAACAACGACTGCGGGTACTGTCTTGAAAAGCTTCATTTATTAAGAGTCCGTACAACAAAAAAAGAGACCATTACGGTCCCGGAAACTTTCGCGAGGATCAACGACAGGCGGTCCTAAGAAAGGTAACAAATTATAAAAAGGCGTGAATAACATAGCAATGAATTCTTATTTCATTTTTTGAATAAGAAGGATCTCAAAACAGCTTTTATTTCATATAGCTATCCGGGGAAAAAGTATTGTAAAAATGCGCAAAATCATATCCTTGTCACTTTCTTAAACGGCTTTCAGATGCCAGGCTTACCGCTGACCATTAAATCGGCGACTCGTCAGGGTCATAAATGGAGGTAATCGAATGGTTAAAATCTATACGCTTACGCTGGCACCGTCCCTCGACAGCGCAACGCTGACGCCGCAAATCTATCCCGAAGGCAAACTCCGCTGTACTGCGCCTGTTTTTGAACCTGGCGGTGGCGGAATCAACGTCGCCCGGGCCATTACCTTTCTGGGCGGCGAAGCAACGGCGATTTTCCCGGCAGGTGGCGCCACCGGGGAACATCTGGTATCGCTGTTGGCCGAGGAACACGTACCGGCAGAAACGGTACAAGCTCACGACTGGACGCGCCAAAACCTGCATGTGCATGTTGAGACCAGCGGTGAACAGTACCGCTTCGTCATGCCGGGGGCGACGTTAAGTACAGAAGAATTCCACCAACTCGAACAAAAAGTGCTGCAAATAGAAGTCGGCGCCATTTTAGTCGTCAGCGGCAGCCTGCCGCCGGGCGTGGAGGTGTCGAACCTGGTGGCGCTGATTCGCTCTGCACAACAGCATGGGATCCGCTGCGTGGTCGACAGTTCCGGTGACGCACTGGCCGCTGCGCTTGAGGTCGGTGCTATCGAACTGGTCAAGCCGAACCAAAAAGAGCTCAGCGCTCTGGTGCAACGGGAATTGACCCAACCGGATGACGTGCGCAAAGCGGCCGAAGAGATTGTTCGCAGCGGCAAGGCAAAGCGCGTGGTGGTCTCACTGGGTCCGCAGGGTGCGTTGGGCGTCGATGCCAGCGGCAGCGTGCAGGTGGTTCCGCCCCCGGTCAAAAGCCAGAGTACGGTCGGGGCGGGTGACAGCATGGTCGGCGCGATGACGCTGAAACTCGCCGAAAATGCACCGCTGGACGAAATGATTCGCTACGGCGTGGCCGCCGGGAGTGCTGCGACCATCAACCAAGGCACCCGTTTGTGCTCCCTGGAAAACACGCGCAACATTTATGACTACCTGTGCCGACACTGATCGCCCCCGCCGCTGACGTGGCGGGAGTCGAAAAATAACGGTTATCGACTATGCTATCAAAACTCCATGCTTAACAACGAGGTTTCCGATGAGCGGTGATATCACGCGTTACGTGGTGACGGTCAGTTTTCATGAACGGACGCTGACCGAAATTAATGAGCTTAATAATCATCTGACTCGCGCCGGATTTACGCTGACGCTGAGCGATGACGACGGCAAAGTGCACGATCTGGGCATCAATACCTTCGGGCTTGTCAGCCCACAAAGTGAAGACGACATCAAAGCCCTAACCGTCGGTCTGGCGGAAACCGCGATTGGGCATCAACCTGATGTCACTATCATGACGTTTGAGCACTAGTTGCAAAATAACGCGACCAATACGGCACACTAAAACGCGCAGTTGTGCGTCAGTTCGAGTTTTTCGACTGCATTTATGCACTAACCTTATGATCTGACAGAAAACATGGGGAGAGAGAGCATGTGGCAAGCGATCTGTAGCCTGTTGAAAGAGCACGGAGACGGCGAAATCGAGCTGCGCACCGAGTTGCCGGGGGGCGAAATTCATGCCGCCTGGCATTTGCGCCTTAGCGGTCAGGATTATTTCGTCAAATGCGATGAGCGGGCCATGTTGCCTATCTTCACCGCGGAAGCCGATCAACTTGAACTGCTTTCACGCAGTAACACCGTCGTCGTACCTGAGGTGTACGCCGTGGGCAGTGACCGGGATTACAGCTTCGTGGTGATGGAATATCTCCCTCCCCGCCCGCTGGATGCCCATAATGCGTTTTTACTCGGTCAGCAGCTGGCCCGGCTTCATCAATGGAGCGACCAGCCGCAGTTTGGCCTCGACTTCGACAATGACCTTTCCACGACTCCCCAACCCAACGCCTGGCAACGCCGCTGGTCAACGTTCTTCGCTGAACAGCGTATCGGCTGGCAGCTGGAACTGGCAGCCGAGAAAGGTTTAGCGTTTGGCAATATTGATAGCATCGTGGAGCACATCCACCAGCGATTAAGCTCCCACCAGCCGCAGGCATCCTTGCTACACGGTGATTTGTGGTCTGGTAACTGTGCGCTCGGTCCATCCGGACCCTATATCTTCGACCCGGCCTGCTATTGGGGTGACAGAGAGTGCGATCTGGCCATGCTACCGCTGCACCCGGAACAACCACCGCAAATCTACGATGGCTATCAGTCTGTCTCACCACTGCCGCCGGATTTCCTGGATCGTCAGCCGGTTTATCAGCTCTATACCCTATTCAACCGTGCCATTTTGTTTGGTGGACAACACCTGGTGAACGCGCAAAAAGCGCTCGACCGGGTACTGGCCGCATAACAATACCCTTCCATCGGATCATGCCAGTCAGTTAATGAACTGACTGGCATTTTTTAAATGTCGCGCGCACTCTGAATATGTTATTTCGTTATTCTAAACTATATCGAAAATCAATTAACAGATAACATACATCAGCATTATTTATAGATAAAAAGCCTTATAATTCATCGTCCGCAAAAACCATCAAGTTGTTAAATAAGCGTAACACCTCACCGAAACAGCCCACACTCATCACCCCACGTTATGATTCACCCTATTCAAGGCTAATTATCATATGTATGATTGCTCGCATTGAAACGGACAACTTTATTTACCTGTCACACAAGGATTAACTCACATCAATTCAAGAGAATTAAACGATGACAAGCATGAGAAAAAAACTTATTGCTGCACAGATTATCCTTGCTGTGAGCGGCACTTTTTTTGCCTGCTCAACCTTTGCTAATATTATGGTTTATCCGATGTCGGTAAAAATGAATCAACAAGGCGCCGGACAGATTAAAGTCATCTCCAAATCGAAACAAATTGACTATGTCAAAGCCACGACAAAAAAAATAAATAATCCAGGGACACCCCAAGAGAAAGAGGTCGATGTCGCTCAGGGCGACAGCCAAAACTTGCTTGTTACCCCTGAAAAATTTGCATTGGCTGCGGGCACCACGCGGATCACCCGACTCGTCAACATGAAGACACCAGCTACAGAGCAGGTCTACCGCGTCTACTTCAGCCCTATCTCTAGCCTGGATAACGACGACGCGCCCACCTCCACCGGTGTGAAGAACATCATTGGGGTCAATATTAGCTGGGGGGCACTGGTCTTCGTTCCGCCACTGAAACCAGAAATCAACTTTACTTTTGATGCGCACCAACGGCGCATTAATAATACCGGGACAATTCACATTGAATTATCTCGCATAGGATTATGTCCGACTCAGGATAACGACGCCGGATGTAAATGGACGCCGATCGCAAAAAAAATCTACCCACAGCAATCTTTCACATTACCCACATCCATTCCGGCTGTATCCCAGGGTGTTATTAAAGTGGAATACCGTAACTGGGTGGACAAATCTTCGGCTAAAAAGGAATTTGTAGTGTCCTAAATAAAAAGCCGCAGGTTATTTTATTTAACACATTGTTTTCAAACTCTCCCGCACAATGATTGTGCAAATGAAACTCACTAAAGGATGTTTATTATGAACGCTGTTATGAAATCAGTTATTGCCGCTATCGCTTTTGGTGTTGCGGTAAACGCGTTTGCTGTTGAGAAAGATATCACGGTGAATGCTACCGTGGATTCGACTCTGGATATGACTTTGTCAGACGGCCTCCCGTTACCTGCCAGTGTCGATATGCAGTATACCCCAGGTGTAGGTCTGGCTCCGCTGACGCTGGAAACCAAAATCTGGTCAAACGATGCTGCCAAAGATATTAAGGCCAGCATCGCCACCACGCCACTGCTGAGCAATACCACCGGTACAGGTTCAGCGTCACTGGCAGTGAAATTGGGTTCACAGGCCATTACTCCGGTCCCAACCACGCTGTCTTCCCTGGTTCTGTTCCCGACCGGCGAAGTGGATCAGGGTTCTGTCACCCTGCCGCTGGAAATTATGCCAGCCACCGTCCAGCCACTGAACTCAGGTAACTACACCGGTATGGTGTCATTGATCCTCACTCAGGACACTGAATAAGTTTTTAACTGAATTTTTGGTCATCCAACCTGCCCCCTTATCGACTTCGGGGTGGCAGGTTTTTTTTGAATTTTTTCGCAAGGAGGAAGTGTATGAAAACCTGGAAAGCATCTTTTTGCTGCCTGGCTATTCATTTCGCCTTGTTCGGATCCACCGCATTCGCCGCATCAGATGTCCCCGCCGGTTTTGAAGAACTTGTCACCGGGCAGAAGGTCTGGATTGATGTCAATTTACTGGGACAATCGGCTGGTCTGTTTGAAGCCACTGTCACCCTCGACAGCGTGCAGTTTGTGAAACCCCTGGATGTGCTGAGCGCCTTAAATTTACCGATAAAAAAAGAGAGTCAGGAATACAAAAAACTGGCCGACCAAATTTCTCACCCCCTCCCCAGGAATGGCAACCTTGCCTGCGGTAGTAACAACAATGCGCCGGGATGTGGATTTCTGACTACTGATACTCTGGCGATCATTTACGATGAAAACGACTCGAAGGTCAGCGTATTCCTCGACAAAAAACTATTACCGGAGGGAGATAAGCATGCCCTCTATTACACCCCCACCCGCGACAGCGAAAACGCGTTTATTCATCAGCAAAATCTGAACGTGATCGCCGAGAAAGATTATAGCAATATCTCGCTGCAGGGCGCGGGGGCACTCGGCATTCTGACCAACGGTTATGTCGGTTTTGACTGGTCACTGAATGCGTATCGCAACGACGATACCACCGACCAAACCGTCAACGTGGATGATTTTTACTATCGCCAGAGCCTTGGCCAGCGCCATTATGTCCAGGCCGGGCGGATGGACTCCCGCGATTTGTCCAGCAATTTGGGCGGGAATATCAGCTTTAGCATGCTGCCCTTGGGCGCCATCGACGGCGTACGCGCTGGCAGTTCGTTGAGCTACCTGAACAGAGAAGAAGCCAGCAAAGGCTCACCCATTGTTATCCTGTTGTCGCGTAAATCCCGAGTCGATGCCTATCGCGGTAATCAGCTCCTCGGCACCTTCTATCTGGATAGCGGCTCCAACACGCTTGATACGGGTAATTTCCCGGCCGGGAGCTACAGCGTGACGCTGAAAGTCTATGAAGATAACGCCCTGGCGCGTACCGAAGTACAACCCTTCACCCGAACCGGCGGCATTGGCGATGGCCATATGCAATGGTTTATTCAGGGCGGCAAAGTCGCCAGCCAGGTGAGCAACAATGAAAGCACTCACGATGAAGCCGAAAATGAGAGTGCGTTTCAGGCTGGCGCACGTCTCCCCGTCGGAACATCAACCACGTTAACCGCTGGGGTAGCGAAGATAGCCGATCGGCATTTCACTGAAGGCGGCGTCGAGTGGACGCATGGCTTTGATAATCGCTTATTAGACGGGGTGGTGGATATTCAGGCCAATCTGCTGACCGGCAGCGACGGCGCGAAAGGCGATTCGGAACAGCTGAGTTACAACGATGGTTTTTCATTGAGCGTCTATCACAACGCGACCTATGGCGATGCGTGCTCGACGGACAGTGACCGTGACGATTACACCGACATTGGCTGCTATGAGACCCTGAGTGCCACGATTGCGGTGCCGGTGAAGGCATGGTCGGTGTCACTGGGCTATACGCTCAATACCAACACCAGCCTGACCAATGATAACTACGATGACTCGCGCTCCTTCGAAGACAATATGGCGAATGCTACCGAAGCGGACTCCTCCTCCCGCACGGTACAGCTCACGCTCAATCGTAGCTTTCTGTGGAGAGGCATGTCGGTCAGTACGCGCTTGGGGGCCTACAACCGTACCGGCGATGATGATGCCAATGATGATAAGGGCGTTTACCTTGGCTTTACGTTAACGCGTAGTACACCTGCCAATGATGCCGGACGATCCAGCCATACGTCAGTCAGCACCGATTACCAAAGCAGCCAATCCGGTGACGATGCGTTCAATTATTCCGCAACGCAGGACTGGAACTGGGGCAACCATAATCAACAACAGCTCGGCGTCACTGTGGGTGGTAACAATGACACCAATATGAACGCCGATGTGCATGGACATCTGAATGGGCAGTATGGCGACGCCTCGGCCACGCTGTCCGACAGTTATGACCGCTCACAGCAAACGCATCAGGCAGCACTCAGTGGCAGCTACAGCTCATCGATGGCCCTATCGCGCTCTGGTTTTTACTGGGGCCCCGCAGGAACGGGTTCGCCAGGGGCAGCCGTTGCCGTGCGGATTAATAGCGATGATGAAGCAAATGAGGATAACGATGCCCTGGTAGATATTGACGTTGACGGTGGCGGCTCCGCCGAAATGGGCCAGGGCACAAAAGCCTTGTTCCCGGTCAATGGCTTTGAAGCAGACAACGTCTCCGTCAATGAGAACAACGATTCACGTCAAACCAGCATGGCCGATATCACCCGTGGGGCTGGCAATCAGTCGGTATTCCTGTTGCCAGGGAAAATGAAGGTTCGCGAGGTACAGATGGAATCTCATTACACCTACATTGGCACACTGCTTACCGCCACAGGTCAACCGCTAAGCGAAGGCAAAATGTTGAATGCGCATTCGTTTATCGTCGAAGAAGACGGTGGTTTCACCGCCGAACTGACCCAACAGCCGAAAAACCTCTATATGAAAAATAACAGCACGCTGTATCAGTGCCCGGTGAAAGTGGAGTCGAAACGCGACGTGGTGCGCTATATCGGCGAAACACGCTGCTCGCCAATAACACCCGCCCAACTTCCTGAAAATTTACGCCCGGAGACATTGGCACAGCGCCAGGTCTTAGCGGATTCACGAGATTAATATGCAGAATTTCATTCGTACGTTCTTAATATGTCTGGTCATGAGCATGCTATTGCTTATAGCCTGCCCCAAAGTTAGAGCCGAAGTCGTGGAACCCACAGGGCGAGACACGACGGTGACGGAAAGCTTTGATAAAAGCGCCCCGCCTTCACAGGTGAGTATCTGGAAAGATGAATCCGGGGGCTACAACACCTCCAACCCCTCTTTATGGGGTAGAAATTATTGGGTTTGCCTTTCATCAACCGACCCACAAAACGGGGAGTGCCGTACCTCGGGTTCATGGGCGAATACTGGCGAAACAACTATCCCGTTAATATTTAAAGAAAAGCGCAGTGGTATCACCACCACGATAAACGTCAAAGGCTCCCATCATTTTGGTGCCTATGGGCCTTATCAGATATATGGTGCGACCTACTACACAAACATGCCAGAAACCAAAGCAACGTTTTATATCTCTCAAACGGAGTTAAGCAAATTTCCGGTGGGTGGGATCTGGCAGGCTGAATTGAAAGTCAATTTAATGCAATGGGACCCTTATATCGTCCTGGGTAACTGGAATGCCCATATCACCCTTAAGGTTTCAGACAATAACAATCAGCAAATCTACCTCCCTGCATTTGGCACCGCAGACCCGCATGTGGATTTAAACCTGCGCCCCCTGCCTGGCACAAAAGCGAACCAGACCATGCTCAGCGGCACTGCGACGTTGGATATGTGCCTTTATGATGGTTACAACTCTAACAGTAGCGAGTTCGTTATTTCGCCTAAAGATGATTACAACGGTCTACCCGGACGTGAATTTGGTCTGTTCTCTGTTTATCACAACGGTCAAATCGATACGGCTAACCGTATTGACTACAAACTGCAGATATTAGATCTCCTCTCAAGGAAATTTATCGAACTCGACAACTGGCAAAATTATGTTGCGACGAAAATTTCCGAGGCCCCGCTGCGATCGGTGCATCTGCCCGGCATTCCGCAAGCGGTAGTCTGTGTCCCTACGGCATTACGCTTTGTCACACCTGACTTCACTCTCACCAGCAAAACCGCCGGACGTTACACTGGCACTTTGCATCTGAAATTAACGACACAAATGTGAATCTGAGGATGCGATGAGAATAAAACTGAGCGTCTTGTTGCTGTGCGGGCTGACCTCCGCTTATCTACCCGCTATGGCTAACGTGACGATATTCCCGATGCGGGTGATGCTTAACCCGCAAGGCAGCGGCCTGGTTAACGTGATATCCAAAAGCACGGATACGCGCTTTATGTCGGTGGACGTCCGGCGGGTTGAACATCCCGCTACGACGCAAGAAAAAGAAGTGAAAGTGAAGATGGGCAGTGCAGACAGTCTGGTGGTGACGCCCGCACGCTTTGCGCTTCCCGCTGGTGCAACTCAGACGCTGCGCATTGTGAACATCCGGCCACTGTCAAAAGAGGTCTCTTACCGGGTATGGCTCAATGCCGTGCCCGGTTCCACGCCAGACATCATTGTTCCAGCAGGTAATGATGAGGTCAGCTCCGCGGTCGGGATTGAAATGAGTTGGGGGGTGGTCGTTAACGTGCCGCCGGAACATCCACAGGTCAAATGGGCAGTCGATACGTCAGCACAACGGCTCACCAATCAGGGCAATATTCACGCCGTTGTCACCCGCGTCGGCGACTGTCGCGATAACAGCCACTGTCGATGGACTAAAATCAACAAAAGCGTGTATGCCGACGAAAGCCTGGATATTCGCGCCGCCACTATCTGCGGCGCACCATCGCAGGATATCAAACTGGAATATATTGACCCTGTCAGCCAAAAAATAGTGACAATCTCCGGCGGTTAGTTAACCTGAATGCCTTTCATATTAAAGACGAAGTTCATGATTAAGCCGGTACCGGGTTTACCCGGTTCGTAGCGCCATTTGCGCATCGCGGCTTTCACTTCGCGTTCAAACATGTTGGAAGGCTGAGCCGACAAAATTTCCACATTCTCAACCCGCCCATCGCCAGTGACGTCAAATTTCACCCGTACTTTGCCTTCGATGCGTAACGCATAGGCGCGAGCCGGATATTGCGGTTCACCACGGCTTAACGCACGCGGTCCGGTCGGGGCCACCGCCACAGGTTTTGTGGTGGCAGGCGCAGTGCTGGTCGCCGGACGGCTCTGGGTGGTGGAACTCTCAAACGGCGAGGCTGGACGCGGTTCCACCGGTTTAGTCTCGCGCTTGGGCTGCTCGACTTTCTTCACCGGTTTCGGTTTTGGTTTTGGCTTCGGCTTAGGTTTCGGCTCGGGCTTGTGAATCACCACCGGCGCTTCCTTCGGCGGTTCAGGCACCACTTCCGGTTCGGGTTCTGGCTCCGGTTCAACAACCGGCTGCGGTGGGGGCTGTACCGCCTGCGGTGGCTCCAGATCGGCCGGGGCGACCATCGTGACGGTGATAGGCTGCGAAGGCGCAGGCAGTTCAATAACCTGATGTACCGAGGTATAAAGCAATCCTGCCACTACGGCTCCGTGGATAGCCACAGAGAGCAATGTGGGCCACGGAAAACGGCGAGGTAAATCGAGGGTCATTGAAGTCATAATCGCTGCGGTTGAAAAATGATGCCTCGATTTTAAATGCAAATAGCAATCATATTCAATAAGCCATCTTATCCTGGGTCAACTTTCTGCAACCGTTGATGAAAAAAAGCACAGTCGTCACACGCCCGTCAGGCTTGAGGGATCTTTGCATTGCAGTCGCCAGCGCTTTGAAATAACGTGTTTCGACAATTTATCATTAAGGAGCTGTGCCCGTGCTTTATGTGATTTATGCTGAAGATGTCGCCGACTCTCTGGAAAAACGTTCGTCGGTCCGTCCTGCTCACCTCGCCCGCTTGCAGCTGCTGCATGACGAAGGCCGTCTGCTGACCGCTGGCCCGATGCCCGCCGTTGACAGTAACGATCCGGGTGTTGCCGGTTTTAAAGGTTCGACGGTGATTGCTGAATTTGAATCTATTGAAGCGGCACAGGCCTGGGCTGAAGCTGACCCGTATGTTGCCGCTGGCGTGTACGCTGAAGTGAAAGTGCGTCCGTACAAAAAAGTCTTCTGAACCGCCAAAAACAAGAGGCACCGCATGCGGTGCCCTTTTTTTGTGTTCAGAAAGTGTAGATGGCAAAAAGCAGTGAATTTCGCTGCCGAGCCCCCAGACATTTTCTGATGGCGTGGATACGCATGTTGCGTCGCGACTGGGCTTCCAGCCAACGCGCTTTCCGACGGCTTGCCTGTCTCTGCATCCGCCAACGTCCCACTTCGTTTCTGCTACGCTTCATTTCAACATCTCAGAGATGAAAGAGCGCACATTATAAACCCTTGTGTCCGGGTGACCAGTGGTTTTGCCGCCTGTTTTTATTTGCCAGATGAATCCGTACGCGTAAACTCTCACGACAGGCTTTCAAAAGGATTTTTTATGACAACCTTCTACACCGTGGTGAGTTGGCTGGTCATTCTGGGGTACTGGTTGTTAATCGCAGGCGTGACGTTGCGCATCCTGATGAAACGACGCGCGGTACCTTCAGCAATGGCATGGTTGCTGATCATCTATATTCTGCCGTTGGTCGGGATCATCGCCTATCTGTCATTCGGCGAACTGCATCTGGGGAAGCGACGCGCCGAGCGGGCCCGTGCAATGTGGCCTTCTACCGCCAAGTGGCTCAACGATCTCAAAGCCTGCAATCATATCTTTGCTGAATCAAATAGCGCCGTGGCAAGCTCACTGTTCAAACTGTGTGAACGCCGCCAGGGCATCGCGGGTGTAAAAGGTAATCAGCTTCAACTGTTGACCGAATCCGATGACGTAATGCAGGCGCTGATCCGCGATATCCAGCTCGCTCGCCACAATATCGAAATGGTGTTCTACATCTGGCAGCCGGGCGGAATGGCCGATCAGGTCGCCGAATCGCTCATGGCCGCCGCGCGTCGGGGCGTACACTGCCGCCTGATGCTGGATTCTGCCGGTAGCGTGGCCTTTTTCCGCAGCCCGTGGGTCACCATGATGCGCAATGCCGGTATCGAAGTGGTGGAAGCGCTGAAGGTTAACCTGATGCGTGTGTTCCTGCGCCGGATGGATCTGCGTCAGCATCGTAAAATGGTGATGATCGATAACTATATTGCCTACACCGGCAGCATGAACATGGTCGACCCGCGCTTCTTCAAGCAGGATTCAGGCGTCGGGCAGTGGGTAGATTTAATGGCCCGCATGGAAGGCCCTATCGCCACCTCGATGGGCATTGTTTACTCCTGCGACTGGGAAATTGAAACCGGTAAACGTATTTTACCCCCTGCCCCTGACGCCAATATTATGCCGTTCGAGGAAGCCAGCGGGCACACAATCCATACCATCGCCTCGGGTCCCGGCTTCCCGGAAGATTTGATTCACCAGGCGCTACTCACCGCGGCCTATTCTGCGCGTGAATACCTGATCATGACCACGCCCTATTTCGTGCCCAGCGATGACCTGCTGCATGCTATCTGCACCGCCGCCCAACGCGGCGTGGATGTGAGCATTATCATGCCACATAAGAACGATTCGGTGTTGGTCAGCTGGGCCAGCCGGGCCTTCTTCACGGAACTGCTGGCGGCGGGCGTCAAAATCTATCAGTTCGAAGGGGGATTACTGCACACCAAGAGCGTGCTGGTCGATGGCGAGCTGAGTCTGGTCGGCACCGTGAACCTCGATATGCGCAGTCTGTGGCTGAATTTCGAGATTACGCTGGCGATTGACGATGCCGGTTTTGGTGGTGATTTGGCCGCCGTACAGGACGACTATATTTCGCGTTCACGCCTGCTGGATGAGCAGCGCTGGTTAAAACGTCCGCTGTGGCATCGCGCCGCCGAGCGACTGTTTTACTTCTTTAGTCCGTTGCTGTAAAACGTGCCCATAAGCTGAAAACCTAGGTGTCATCATGGATATGGATTTAAACAATCGCCTGACCGAAGACGAAACGCTCGAGCAGGCTTACGATATTTTTCTTGAGCTGGCGGGGGATAACCTCGACCCTGCGGATATCATTCTCTTTAATTTGCAGTTTGAAGAACGTGGCGGTGCCGAGCTTTTCGACCCGGCGGAAGACTGGCAGGAACATGTCGATTTCGATTTGAATCCTGACTTCTTCGCGGAAGTGGTGATTGGCCTGGCCGACACCGACGGCGGCGATATTAACGATATCTTTGCCCGCGTTCTGCTGTGCCGCGATAAAGACCACAAAATTTGCCATATTCTGTGGCGTGAATAATCCGTAATCTCTTTTTTGCCCGATGGTGCTGATGCCTATCGGGCCTCCACGCTTTGTAATTCGGTTCCACAGGCATTACAAAAACGCGCCCCTTTATCATGCCCGGTATGCCGACAGTTTGGGCAAATACGTGCATTACGTCGGGTCTGATATTCGTTGCTCATATGGGTTGTAATCAGACCGGTTGGGATAGCGATCACCGAGTAGCCAATTAAAATCAGCATCGACGCCACCATACGCCCGACCGGGGTGTGCGGGGTAATATCGCCGTAGCCGACCGTGGTCGCCGTCACCACTGCCCAATATACCGATGCACCCAGCGTCACAAAGCCATTCTCCGGCCCTTCAATGCCGTACATCAGCGAGCCAAATACCACCATCACAATGGCAATTAAGAAATAGAACACCATCAACTGATGGCGGGCGCTGACAATCGCCAGCCAGAATATACGCAGGGACGACATATAACGCAGCAGTTTGAGCACCCGCAGGACACGAATGGTTCTCAAGGCTCGCCAGGCGAAGACATAATTCACGCCGATTTCTGGCCACAGCCACAGCACATACAGCGGCAGCACCGTCACCAAATCGATGATGCCCCAGAAGCTGAAAACATATTTTGCGGGCTGCGGCCAGCACAACACCCGAAGTAAATACTCAACGGTAAAGACCAGGGTTATCAGCAGTTCCAGATAAACAAATGCGTGCCACTGGTCGAAGGACAAATGGTAGTGGGAGTCTACTCCCGACTCGATAAAAATAATGACCACGCTGAATAACGCAAAAAAACCGCAGAGCGCCTCTATGCTGCGTCCTGAACGGGTATTTTGGTCAAAGAGAATTTGGTACAGGCGCAGGCGGAGTGAAACCGGAGCGACGGACACAATAACCTCACAATAATAAATATCCTCCGGCATAGCCGGAGGTTTTTCATGTGCGCCTATAAGGCTCTGTTACCAGCCGCGCCCTAGCAGGCGCATCGCGATCTGACATTTGCATCTATGGATTACTTATGTAGTGGCACACTGAATTTGGCCACCTGAATAGAGGTGATATCATCACCTCACAGAAAAAACAGGTGACATTATGACCGGACGTAACAGACGCAATTTTAGCCCCGAGTTTCGCCTCGAAGCTGCC
>Ga0207655_1000431_pt1 | contig 56369 bp, 52 predicted proteins | sample KBSM44metaG_FD_184398 | JGI IMG/M metagenome (GOLD analysis project Ga0207655, IMG submission 184398) | Miscanthus rhizosphere microbial communities from Kellogg Biological Station, Michigan, USA - KBS M4-4 metaG (SPAdes) (version 2) | ecosystem: Host-associated > Plants > Roots > Rhizosphere >...
TTTATTTACATATTGAATGAATATTTCCTGGTTTAAACAATGGAGGAAATAAGGAGTTTTTATGAAGGTTAAGCTGTGAGATATTCAGATTGCGCTGAAAATAAGGAGAACAATATGCAGTTGAGCATCACTGAAAAAGTCACACCCGAAGAGAAAGAAGAGTTATTTGTAGGATTAAGAGCTTATAACGGGCAGTTTTTAGATATGGCGAACTTTAGCGGCGACATTGGCGTTTACGTACGTGACGATAATGGCGCAATGCTGGGCGGGTTAATCGGGGTGCGTAAAGGCGACTGGCTGAATATAGATTATCTCTGGGTCAGCGAATCCGTGCGCGGCTCCGGCGTGGGCAGCCAGCTTATCAAAACGGCAGAAGATGAAGCCCGACGCAAAGGCTGCAGGCACGCGCTGGTCGATACCGCCAGCTTCCAGGCACGGCCGTTCTATGAAAAACAGGGCTACCGGCTGCAGATGTCCCTGCAGGATTATCCGTATGCGGGCATGCAGCGCCACTATCTGGCGAAAGCGCTTTAACCGCCCATCCCGGTGCCGATCACGGAAAGCGCATGACGGACAATAATCTCCGGCGAGAGGGATTTTAGCCTCTCGTCATTGCGCATGCGTGAGAACGGCACCAGCACCAGGCTCAGCAAGGTGGTAAACAGCAGCTCCGGTGCCAGCGCCTGATTTAGCTTCCCTTCCTGCTGCCAGCCTTTGAGGGTGGCGAGCGTCGCCTGATACTTCTCGTCACCAAACCGCGCCTGAAGATGGGTGCGCAGTACCGGCATTTCGCCAATCACCTCCTGCATCCACAGCGGTGCAAACCAGTGATGCTGTTCCGCCAGCTCGGCCAGCACCTTAACCATTTCCGTCAGGGCGTTTACCGGCGAATCCCGGTTATCGGCGAAAATCGTCCCGATCCTCTCGCGTAACGGCAGAAAACGCTCCTCAATCATCGCATCCAGCAGCTGCTCTCGGGAGTTGAAGTAGTAGTGCAGCATCGCGGGCGTGACGCCTGCCTCTTTGGCGATGGCGTTTAGTGAGGTGTTGGCGATCCCCTGACGGGAAAAGAGGTTCAGGGCGATATCCAGCAGCTGCTCGCGGCTGGCGGTGACGCGTTTACCCCCGCGAGGGCGGCCCGGGCGGCGCGGTTCAGAATTGTCCTTTTGTGCTGGCATAGTCGCAGTATCTCTTGATCTTATTCATCACTTCCACAAATATTAATTATACGATTAATTAATTTCAAGTGATGTCTTATGGAGTCCGACGTAATGACTCAACCTGCGCAAAAAGCGCCGTCGATTAAGCTGCTGTTCAGCGCGCTGCTGCTGGTGATGCTGCTTTCGGCGCTGGATCAGACCATTGTCTCTACCGCGCTGCCGACCATCGTGGGTGAGCTGGGCGGGCTGGATAAGCTCTCCTGGGTGGTGACGGCCTATATCCTCAGCTCCACCATCGTGGTGCCGCTGTACGGCAAGTTTGGCGATCTGTTTGGACGTAAAATCGTCCTGCAAATCGCCATTGTGCTGTTCCTCGTCGGCTCCGCGCTGTGCGGGCTGGCGCAAAACATGACCCAGCTGGTGCTGATGCGCGCCCTGCAGGGGCTGGGTGGCGGCGGCCTGATGGTGATCAGCATGGCCGCCGTCGCGGACGTGATCCCGCCTGCCGATCGCGGGCGCTATCAGGGGCTGTTTGGCGGCGTGTTTGGCCTGGCGACGGTCATCGGGCCGCTGATCGGCGGGTTTATCGTCCAGCACGCCTCCTGGCGCTGGATATTCTACATCAACCTGCCGCTGGGGCTGTTTGCCCTGCTGGTAATCGGCGCGGTGTTCCACGGCAGCGCGCGGCGCAGCAGGCACGAGATTGACTATCTGGGCGCGATTTACCTCAGCATGGCGCTATTGTGCATCATCCTGTTTACCACCGAAGGCGGCACCGTTCGCCCGTGGAGCGACCCGCAGCTGTGGTGCATTCTGGCCTTTGGCCTGACGGGGATCGCCGGGTTTATCTATGAGGAGCGGCTGGCGTGGGAGCCGATTATTCCGCTGTCGCTGTTCCGCGACCGCAGCTTCCTGCTCTGCAGCCTGATTGGCTTTATCATCGGTATGTCGCTGTTTGGCTCGGTGACCTTCCTGCCGCTGTACCTGCAGGTGGTGAAAGACGCCACGCCAACGCAGGCCGGCCTGCAGCTCATCCCGCTGATGGGCGGGCTGCTGCTGACCTCCATTATCAGCGGGCGCATTATTAGCCATACCGGGAGATACCGCCTGTTCCCGATCCTCGGCACCCTGCTCGGCGTGGTGGGGATGTTTTTACTGACGCGCATTTCACTCACCTCCCCAACCTGGCAGCTTTACCTGTTTACCAGCGTGCTGGGCATGGGGCTGGGCCTGGTGATGCAGGTGCTGGTGCTGGCGGTGCAGAACAGCGTGTCGGCGGATCAATACGGCGTCGCCACCTCTGGCGTCACGCTCTTTCGCTCCATTGGTGGGGCCATTGGCGTCGCGCTGTTTGGCGCGGTGTTCACGCATGTTCTGCAGTCGGGGCTGGTGGACAGGCTGCCTGAAGGGGCAGAGCTGCCGCGCGAGCTGAACCCGACCGCCATTCATCATCTGCCAGACGCCCTGAGGCTGGACTACCTTGATGCGTTCGGCTCGGCCATTCACGCGGTATTCCTGCTGGCGGCGGGGATTATGGTGCTGGCGTTTGCGCTGTCGTGGTTTTTACGCGAGGCGCCGCTGCGTCGGCAGGCGTGAGGTTAGCGCTTCTGTTATTTATTGCGAGTCGCTTTCTGAATTTTAAACGTCTCCCTTGTCACTCTCCTGGACGTTGGCGCATGCTGTGGCCTGGTCAATAAACCAACAGAGGTTGCAATGGAGCGCACGGCAAAACTGATTAAAAAAGGGCGAAAGCAGGCTGTTGTTCTGCCTGCTGAGTTTGCGTTTGATACGGAGAGCGTTTATATCCGGCGGGATGACGAGGGGAATGTTGTTTTGACGGCAAGATCGGATAAAGAGCGGCACAGGGATAACTTTTTGCGTTTGCTCAAACAGACGCATGTGCCGGATTCTTTCCTGAGCAAAGAGGAGCGCAATCAAAGCTATACGACACGAGATCCTCTGGAAGGACTGTAGAAAATGTTGCATATGCTGGATACAAACATAGTAAGCCATCTTGTGAGGCAACACCCCGAGGTTCTAAACCAATATTCGCAAATCGCGCCTGAAAAGATGTGTATTTCAAGCGTAACGGAGGCTGAATTGCTATACGGCGTAGCCAAAAAGCAAAACAACCAACTGCACAAAACCATACTGGAATTTCTTAAAACCATCACCATTTGCGACTGGGACAGCGAAGCCGCAGCCACCTACGGCGAACTGCGTGCCGCGATGGAGAAGAAAGGAAAGGTGATGGGCGATCTCGATCAGTTGATTGCTGCCCATGCCATCAGCAGAGGCACAACGGTTGTCACCAACGATCGCGCATTTGGGATGGTACAGGACCTTATCGTTGAAGACTGGACGACAGTTTCCTGATGCCCTTCGCCCGGTGGCGCTCCCCCCTCACGTAGGCCGGGTAAGCGCAGCGCCACCCGGCAATAGGCTGTATATAACGTATCCTTCTTATTGATTCCTTTTCGTTTTTTAGCGCGCCGCCGCGTTGTCGATATAGTCTTCAAAACGTCTTTCAAAAGGAACTGTCTCGTGAAACTTCGACTGGGTGCGCTTATCCTGACTGGCCTGCTGCTCGCGGGCTGTGACCAAAGCGGCAACGATGCCAAACACATAAAGGTCGGCGTGATCAACGGCGCCGAGCAGGATGTCGCGGAAGTCGCGAAAAAAGTGGCAAAAGAGAAATACGGTCTGGACGTGGAGCTGGTGGGCTTTAGCGGCTCGCTGCTGCCCAACGACGCGACCAACCACGGTGAACTGGACGCCAACGTCTTCCAGCATCGGCCTTTCCTTGCTGAAGATAACAAGGCGCACGGCTATAAGCTGGTTGCCGTTGCTAACACCTTTGTCTTCCCGATGGCCGGCTATTCCCGCAAGATTAAATCGGTGAATGAACTGAAGAACGGCGCAACCGTTGCCATCCCTAATGACCCGACCAACCTCGGTCGCGCGCTGTTGCTGCTGCAAAAAGAGAAGCTGATTGCCCTGAAGCCGGACGTTGGCCTGCTGCCAACGGCGCTGGATATCACGGCGAACCCGAAGAATTTGAAGATTATGGAGCTTGAAGGCGCGCAGCTGCCGCGCGTGCTGGACGACCCGAAAGTGCATGTCGCCATCATCAGCACCACCTATCTCCAGCAAACCGGGCTTTCTCCTGTTTACGACAGCGTCTTTATCGAGGATAAAAATTCGCCGTACGTCAACATCGTGGTGACGCGTGAAGACAACAAGGATGCGGAAAACGTGAAAGCGTTTGTTCAGTCGTATCAGTCACCTGAGGTGGCGAAAGCGGCAGAAACTATCTTTAACGGCGGCGCGGTGCCGGGCTGGTGATTTGCCTCTGCTAGAGCGGCACCCGGGCATCTATTCGACTCTCCGGCCAGAGGAAACCCTGGCCGAAGCGCGCCCCCGTGGCGCGGGCTCGCTCCAGATCCTGTGAATTCTCAATCCCTTCGATCACGATACGATCTGCAATCCCGGTTTTGACCGACTCGATATACGCCCTAAGCGACCCGCGAGCATTCAGCTCTGAACGATCGATTTTTACCCCGTCCAGCACAAGCGCAAGGCGGAGAAAGTCTTCTGTCAGGTCGCGGGTGAGATCGTCGAGCCAGATCTTCCAGCCCGCCGCTCGGAGCTGAATAAGGGAATTACGCAGGCGCTGCCGTTCGGCTTCGCTCATGCGGGTGATGGTCAGCGGGTCCTGGATTTCTATCGTTATACGCTGCTGGTGGCGCAGCGAAAGCAGCAGCCGGAGGGCGCGATCGTCCAGGAAATGTTCTGCCGGAAGGTTTAACCAGTAATGCCCCCGGTCTGGCATTTGCAGGAGCGTAGTCGCCTGCCAGAAAAAAATTTGCAGCGCCGAGCGGGCGGGGAGTGAGGCAAAGAAAACGTCGAGATTGACGCAGGGGATCTCCACGAGAACTTCATGCGCGACAACGTGGCCTGTATGAAAGTCGACAAGTGGCTGGAACCGCAGCCCTGATATGTTCTGCAGGACGGGGGAAGGGAGAACGGTATACATGAAAAGCCTTCAGGAGAGATAAAAAAAGGTTCCCGCGGACACGGGAACAAAAGGCAAACGACACACGGTCAAATTCTTAATTCAGTATCCAGCGGATGCTTTGGTAGAACGAAGGGCCTCGCACCGCCTTCAGCTTGTTCATGGCATTGTTCTTGTAGAAGTACACCAGCCTCACGTTGCAGCCCAGCTGGCGGGCAATTTGCTTGGTTTTCAGGTTGCATGAGTAACCGCGCAGTACGCTGGCTTCCTCGCTGGACAATCTCGCCGGGGTGCGCTGGCGGGTCGTCATGCTCACGTTGTAAAGACCGGGCGCCTGCGGCGTCTGGCTCATCAGGATTTGCCACAGCGCTTTGATGTCGCCCAGAGAAACCCTTTTGCTGATGACCCCGTCAACATGCTTAAATTTCAGATAACCGACGGACAGCGAATAAATATAGATCTTCGCTCCAGGCTGTTTTTGCTTAATACACAGAATATCGTCATTGGTTGTGACCCTGAAATGACCGGTATTCAGCGGATCGTAAATAATAATGTCAAAGGACTGCTCGCTAAGCGCAAGATCTTCGATATGCGTAAACCCATGGAAAATGACATCCTGCTGTACGTCTGCCTCACGCTTTCCTAACGACTGCAGGCCAATCATGGTGAATTCACAGCTATCAACCACGGCAACGTGTATTGTTTTTTTGGTTTTCATTGGCATTCTCCTTTCGCTGAATAATCAGTCCCTGGAAGAGAAAATAGAGAACTACGTTTTTAATAGACTGATGCGACGGAGTAAATGTAAGCCATCAGAAACATATGAGTAAAGGCTATGCTAATTATTGTGAGAATATAAAATTGAAAAATTGATTTAACGAGAAATACAATCTCTTTAATCTTTTAATAATCTTCAAGCCAGATTTTTATCCTGAGAATAGGCTAATATTAAGCTTTGATCTGGTTTTTAATGCCGGTAATCCACGGATTTTACGTGGTTTTTCAGCGTTTTCGTCAGAAAAAATCATAGTCAGATCGGGTTCTCACCTGCAGGACGGCTTTAATTAACGGCAGGGCGGAAGGATAAAATAGAAGTTTTTCTATAAATTTAATATCCATGTTCAGAATTTTAGCATTCAGGAGGATAAAATCCTGGCGCTAAGAGGTTGTGAGTGGAGGATGCATAACCTATTATCGATTTTCTTTTTACGATAATTTAGAAATGACATGATTAATGCTGAAATTCCCGTCAGGGTGATGGTGTTCTACAAAATAAATATATTTGAGGAGGTAATATGCGATGCTCTCCAGAATCTTCTCCCCGATTGCGTACTGCAAATTACCATTATCGACTCTACGGAACAGATGCTGACGTCTCTTGCTGATAATAAATTCGATATTTTTATCACCGAATTTAATTATCTTCTTAACCATAAGGAATGGAGCACAGAGACCAGCGCCCGCTTAACGCTTTTGTGTAAATCGAACAATGTCAGACGCGTTCTTTTTGTTCCTGACCTGCAGTATGGGCTATTAAAGAAAGTGCTGGAGATGAAGTTTGAATTGACCATCAGCCTGCAGGATGAACTGGCGGAGCTGGAAAACGAACTGCACGCGCTGCTGATGACAGAAGAGCCAAAGCCGGTCGTCTCTTCCTGGCTCAGGAAGGCGATGCGTACAGGATCGCGCTCACGTTCGGTGCTTTCATCAAGGGAATGGGAAGTGATTCATTTGATTGTGGAAGGCTACTCCATTACCGAGATAGCCCGCCATCGAAACCGATCCGTCAGCACAATTGCCACGCAGAAACACAATGCGATGAAAAAACTCAATCTTTCCAACCATAGCGAACTGATTAAGTATCTGCATACGGTTGGAAAGATGGGCGGCTAGCCCGCGTCAGGGGTAGATGATATTCAACGTTGCGGAGGTATTGATCTTGCCCTGTGTGACCTTTGCGGGTGCCCAGACATAATAGTATGCCGCCATCGGCAGGGTGAAGTGCTCGCTCAGCGCGCCGCCTGCCGCCACGTTGAAAATCATCGTGGCGTTACCGCGGCTGGTGGTGGACGTTGAGAACGTCACCGGCAACTGCGGATTATTACGCTGAATCAGCCGCAGGCCCACGCCCTGCGCGGCGCTGCTGGTGCTATCGATCAATACTGAACTGTCGGTAGACAGCAGCTGCGTACTGGAGAGGAACATCTCAATGGCCCGATCCGAATTGCCGTTAACGCCCACGTTCTGACAGCTCATGTTCAGCGAGAACGGCGTAAGCCCCGGCTGCGAAGCCGCGTTCAGCTGGGGAATACCGAGGGTTGGGAGTTTGACGGTCAGCCCGGCATTGTCGAACGAACAGGTGGTCAGTTTTGGCGCATATTTGATGGTCATCGGCTGGCCGAACATGTCGCGGTTGTCGTAGGGCCACTGAAATCCGTTGAACAGCCACTGGACAATTTTCACCAGCTGGCTGATCGGCCAGCCGATGATTTCCCAAAATGACATGCCGCTCATGTCGCTCACGAACATCACGTCGCTCATGTTTGCGGTATCCCCGGTGAGCGTCGTCCCGCTCTGGTTCACAAGGGTGAAGCGAACCGTAAACGGCGTATTCAGCTCCGACGCCGTGTGGCTGCCGCTGGCGGCGAGCGTTTTGTTGGGCTGGGTGCTGGTGATCTCCGCGTGCACCATATATTTGTTGTTGCTGAACCCGAGTATGGTGGCGTAGCTGCTGTTGGTTGACAGGATCGGAGTATAGGAGAACTCGCTGTTGCTCGTTGAACAGTTAAACGAACCGCTGTACTGCGTAGTGTAGCTCCCCGTCCAGGTCGGCGTGGCCGGGCTGAGCTTGTCGGATAAATCAACGCTGATCGGCGTGCCGTAGACGATGCTGCCGCCGGAGCAGGTGGCGTAGCTGGCGGTGCTGATGCACGCCAGCATCAGGAAAGTGAAAAACCTTAACATAATGATATTCCGTAATTAATGGCAAACCGATGACGGGCTGTCCAGCCCCCAGGCCGGCGCGGTGATTTCGCACGTGCCGCCGCGAAGATGAACGTTGAGCGCGCGCGGCGCCTGCTCGGCGCGGATGTACAGCACGCTTGCCTGGCCGACGTAACCTACAGATTCGCCTTTCTCATCCAGCACTTCGGTGCCAAATGGCAACGGCTTGCCGTCGGCGCGCGTGGCGTGAAGCACCCAGGACTGACGTTTGTCGGTTTCAAAGCGGACATAGTTCACGGCGCCATCGTAGGGGGCCACGTTAGCCATGTTGCCGAGCACTTCCGCGCCCGAGCTGTTTTCGGTTTCAGACAGCGTGATCGAGTTCTTGCGATACGGCGTCGCGTAAGGCACCAGCGCCACGCCGTCGCGGTTGGTCACGATGCTTTCATCCCCGTTGACCATCAGCCCCTCGGCCTGCGGCGCGTCGACGATAGTCATGGTCGAACCGGTTTCGTTGGAGGCGAGAACATGCCACGGGTAAGCCACCAGGCTTCCGCGCCCGTTGAGGCCGGTCTGGCGGTAGTCAGACGATTCACTGTAAGAACCGCCAAGGGTGGCAAAGCTCGAGCGGTAGGCCGTATTAACGCTTGCCGAGTTACTGCCCCCTCGCGCGTTGCTGCCGGAGAGGGTGTAGCTCAGGCGGTTCGATTCCAGCGCATTGCCGCTCATGCTGATGTTGCTCTGCTCGTAGTGAGAATCGCTGGCCGTCATGCTGGAGGTGATCCACGCATTATTATCAAACAGCGAGAACGGCAGGCTGAGCGAGAGGTAAAAGCGCGTCTCTTCTTCACTGTCGCTGTTGCGGACCCGGCTTGCCGACAGGGTATAGCTGGCGCGGCCAATCGCGTTCGAGTACCCGGCCTGATATTCACGCGTGGTTTGCTGCGAATTCCAGTAGTCACGCTGCGTCCCGGAAATAAATACCGTGCCCCAGTTTTCTGCCAGGCGCTGGTTGAGGTTGAGCGTTAAGGTATTTTTAGGCTGCGCCGCGCGAAGGGCATCCCAGGTGCTCATCGACATTTCCGGCGCAACGCCGAACCGATCTTCATAGTCGTCATACTGCTCTTTCAGGCGCTGATAGCCTTCGCGTGAATAGAGCGCATCGCTAAAGCTGTAATAGCCCTTGGTGGAATAGCGGTAGGCCGCCAGGGTGAAGTTAGTGGCGGTGGTATCGATAAATTTGCTGTACGACACGCGAAAACTTTGGCCGCTGTCGGTGCGATCCTGCAGCGTGGTTTTCGCGTGGGTGACGTCAAAGGAAACGGCGCCAAACGGAAAGTTCCAGCCCGTCCCGATCAGCCCGGCCTGGTAGTTGTCGCTGACGATCGTTCCCGTGTAGCCGGTGATGAGGTTATTGAACCCGTAGCGCAGCGTGGCCTGCAGGAATGCCGGATCGGCGTCCAGCGTATTTTGATGGACTTTACCCGCCACCACGCTGTACTGGCTCACGCCCTCTTTCAACATGCCGGGCACCGCAGAAAACGGTACGGTAAAAGATTGCTGAGAACCATCGGCCTCGCGTACCACGACCAGCAGATCCCCGGCTGAACCGGTGGGCTGGATGCTGTCGAGCGTGAACTGTCCAGGCGGGACGTTTTCCTGATAGATGACGTTGCCGTTCTGGGACACTTTTACCAGGGCGTTGGTGCGCGCCACGCCGTGGATCACCGGCGAGAAGCCCTGCTGGGAGTTAGGCCGCATTTTCATGTCTGACGCCAGGGATACCCCGCGCACGCGGAGGGAATCAAACAGATCGCCCGGAATATAGAAATCACCCAGCGTCAGGTTTGAGGTCAGCGAGGCCAGCGGGCGGCGAAGATAGCGGGTGTTGTTCTGCCAGCGACTGTCGCCGCTGGCCGATTTTTGCCAGGTGCTGCTGTCGCGAAGCTGCCAGCCGAACAGGTTTGCGCCGGAGTCCAGCCCGGCGTAAAAATCGTCGTTGGTCTCCTTTTCCGTTCCTTTTGTACGCGTGTTGTACCAGGTGGTGTTCCAGGAGAGCATAAGCGCCGGTATGCCTTCGCTCCAGAACTGGGGAGCAATGTAGCCCTCTTCGGTACGCAGCAGGGCCGCCTGCGGCACCGTGAGCGCCAGGCTCAGCGTACCCGGATCGGTTTTGACCTCACCGCCCTGTACTAAATCATGTAACTGAACCTCACCCTGCGCGATGGCCGGCGCGGGAATGTCCTTCATGCTGATTCCCAGCGACTGCGCGTCTTTCCAGGCAAGGTGAATGTCATCCGGCTGCTCGCCGTAGGTCACGCTGTAGCGCCCCTTCCAGCTCCCGTTGACGTAGATGTCCATCTCCTGCTTGCCGGCAGGCATGAGGTTGTTTTCATAAAAGCGTGACAGATCGGACTCACCGGATGCGCCAGCAAGCAGGGAGGTATCAAACGACACGGCCCCGGATTTATGCGAAAGCAGAAGCGAGCAGACTGCCAGCAGACAGAGCCTGTTTTGTTTCAATTTCATGGTGAGTCTTTCCGATCACTGGCTGGTGAAGGTCCGGGTTTTATAGGCGCCCAGATCGTCCACGTACATCAGCTGGAAGGTCTGGCCACGCTTAACGTCATTCTTAGTGGCTACCGTCAGTTGCCCAAACGGGGAAACCATCGGTGACTCGTTGAGTAATTTTGTTTTACCCCGAGAAATATTGGCGACGGTGATATGGAACGGGCTGTTATTGTTGATGCGGAACTGATTACCGTTGGCAGTCAGTGTCAATTTCTCTACCGCGTTATCCAGCGAACCCGCCAGCGAAGCCGGACGGTAAAAAAGTTTGATTCGCGATTTAATCGCCAGCTGCACGGTATTCTGGTTCTGCAGGTTTTCCGGTTTAGGCGGAATATCCAGCACGTTAAGAAAGAAAACAGATTCCCGATCTGCAGGTAAATTTGCCGGCAGTTTTTTAATGCGCAGCTGTTGGCCATTATGTCCGCTGACCTTAATCACCGGCGGTGAGAGCAGGAAAGGGACCTTAGCTGTTTCCGGCGTCGAGTTAATATCGCCGTCATCAATCCAGGATTGCACCAGTGCGGGTGAATCGCCGGTATTCATTAACTGAACGATCACCTCTTTATTATTTTCAGGGTACAAGACTCGAGTGCCATTGATGACAATATTGGCCCATGAGTGACCCGTGCTCAGCAGTAATACCGCCAGCAAAATTGCCTTACGCATGATTGAAACCTTAAATACAGGCCCTGCAAATGCAGAGCCTGAATAATTAATATTACAGGTAGGAAATGGTATAGGTAACGTTGGAGCTTAACTCACCCACGGTTGCTGCGGTGGCGTTAGTTTTATAGTAATAAACGTCCAGCGTCAGCGTCTCTGAATCTGGCGCCGTTGCGGTACCCATAATATCGGTGGTGTACGCCTGGTTCAGCGCAATCGGTGCAGATGCGCCCGGTTCCACTAACGCAAAACCAACGTTACGCGCAACGCTCGCGTCGCTTTCGTTAACGCTGTTGTTCAGCAGGTATTTTCCGTCGGTGGAAATATTATCCGCGCTGGAGAAGTACACCTTAAGCGGAGTACCGGTGGTGCCCGCCGCTGGGGAACAGCCGGAGAAGGTCAGAGCAATCGATTTTTTATTTTTGGTAATCAGGCCGACCGTTGTACCGGCATCTTTCACCGAGATTGGGGAGAGCGCAACGGTAAAGTCAGCGCTTTTTCCACCGTTAATGGTGCAGGTGGTATCGGTAATTGCGCCGGTAAAGTTAATTACGCCACCGGCAGAATTATCTGCAGCCACAGCACTGGTAGAGGCGACAGCAGCGGCCAGCACAGAAACGGTCATGATCGTCTTGAACATGATAAACTCCATAAAGATTTGTTTTATATAAAATGAATGTTATTCGGCCGCGCATCGCACTCTTGCCGGACAAAGCGCATAGCGAAACGCATAAAACGCCTTGTCGATATTATGTTGCATCAAAAATATACATAACAAAACATTATTCTGACAAACCGTCAACATTAAGATTATAATCTGGATTCCTGGGTTTTTATAAGATCTTAACCTAAATGCCTTCGTTCGAAGATTTTAATTAATGATTTAATAATCGTTAATTAATGAAGTTTTCTAAAACCCCCCCTCAAATAATATTACATGACTTGACCACACTCTCTTTAGACTTATTATTGCCAGGGAAATACACAAATTTATAACAGTGGTGTAATAATAATATGAAGTATCTCATTGATCTTGCAATGCTTTATGAGGTTGACACCGGTATGATCATGATTAATGGAGAAGAGGAGTCCTCCATTAAGTTATCCAATCAGGCTGCACGTTTACTTTATGAACTTATCATCAATAATGGAAAGACACTCGACAGAGACGAGCTGATAAAGAAAGTATGGGAAGAGCGCGGCTTCTCAGGTTCTTCCGTGAGTCTTAACGTTGCCATAAGTGAAATCAGGAAGGCGTTTCGTACGCTGGGGCGCGATCCTTTACTGATTAAAACGATTCGCGGAAAAGGATTTAGCCTTGCAGCACATATTGAACATCACACGGTGAGGCCCCCGGTTGTTCAATCCGTTACTGAATACACTGCGTCAGAAGAATCTGAACCGCTCTTACAGGAGAGAGCGCCAGATCCGCCTAACCGAATAAGAGTCTGGCACAACGCTTTTATTACGTTATGCATTGTGTCGTTAACGGTCATTGTCGGTGCAGCCCTCTTTCTGATTCACCAAAAAGAGCCGTTTGCAGAGACGCTGAAAGAGTCTGATATCCATCTGCTCGGCAAAGTCGATCGGTGTACGGTATACCTTATCGATAAGAACATGTATCAGCCGAAACAGCATTATTTTAACCGGGTAAAAGAGGCCATCGCCAGGCAGCATATCGACTGCGAACATCAAGTTGCTGATGCTTACTATTCAAATTTCACAAAATCGCAGATGGAAAATTATTTCCTGGCTATCTGTTACCAGCAGGAGAGCATTGATGATTATAAGAATTGCCTTTCTTACAGAAGCCTGACCGGGAGTTAAAATATGTCAAGGACAAAGCTGAGTGTGTTATCGGGTGTGGTACTGGTGTTGTCGACAATCGCCTTGCTGCTGTTTTATTTTACGAGGACGCAGGATGAGGGATTTGGCTGCCAGTCGGATACGGTTTCCTGGAAAACGTATTCAACGGGAGATTCAACCGATATGTCCTTAACGACGCTTTTTCTGTTTAACAGTAAAGACGTTGTGACGGTTATTCATAAGGGCGTGCTCAGAAAAGACGGGCAAAATTATCTGATCGACAGGAATTATATCCTGACGGTTGAGAAAGTCGATGGGAGTAATATTTACTATATTAAAGACAAAAAGCTGAACAAATCTGAGGATGATGTGGCGCCTGATGGTATTGTAAATGAAATGTTGCTGGACAATATCAACTTCTTTTATATAACCAGTATTAAAAAGCACGCCTGGTTAATCAAAGGGCTGGTATTACCTGTAATGATGTGCGTAGCTGTTCCTACGTCCTGATATTTAGCCTCAATAACAGAATCGACGATTATCTACTTTCTGATTTCCAGAGAATTAATCCATTGTGTAACAATAGGATACAAAGCGTTCATTTTTATATTCGTCTTTTATCAAAGGCGAGTGAATTATTCTGTATTGCCTCATTATTTTTGGGCTGATTATACTCCGCCTCGAAAAAGGGGCACCCCTTTTTATACATGTGGATTATTTTTTGAAGGACTAATTAAATGAACAAACTGAACGCTATCGTTCTGGGCTCACTGCTGTCTGTTTCTGCCCTGAGCGCTGTTAATGCTGCTGAAACAACTGCATCTGCAACCTGGCAGGCGTCTGCAACTAAGGACAGCGAATCTGACCTGGTGATCACCCCGACTCGTGCGCTGAACTTTGTATATAGCGCAAATACAAAAGCATTCAACACCGACACCGGTCTGTTTGATGTGGCTATTCGTGGCGATCACTCTACCGCAACGAGCTTCAAGCTCGAAGCGATCCTCGACGATTCCAACAACACCCTGTTCAGCGTTGGCGGTGAGTCTACCAAGCTGAAAGTGGGCGCGCGCTGGGGCGGCAACGACCTGGGCTCCGTGGGCGGTACTGTAGGTGCGAAATCTACCGCGTGGACCACGCTGGTTGACTCTGCGTCCAACACCGGCGTCTCTTCTGGCCTGTGGAACCTGACCACCAGCGCTGGCGCTGCGGCGGATACCGAAATTACTGGCCAGGACAAATTCGTGTTCTACGTTGATTCCGCTCAGGACAACGCAGGCGCAGCGAAAGAGTTCAAAGACCTGACCAACAGCCTGTGGGAAGGTACCGTGTCCGTTGCGTTCCGCGCAACCTGGGGCTAAGGCCTGACAGATCCAGGGGCGCAAGCCCCTGTTTAGGGAAATATCATGCTAAGCCTAAAACCCGCCCTCTTATTCTTATTGTTCGCCTCTTCCTCCGCGCTGGCCATTAATGTGGGAAAAGTCACCACCATTATTCCTGCAAATGCAGATACCACCGCCAAGGAAATTAAAAACGAAGCCGATTCCGTGCGCATTGTGTCCATTAGCGCGCAGCGTATCAGCAGCCCGATGGACGAAGGGATCGTGATTAATCCGGAGAAAGTGGACGAGCTGCTGCTGACGCCCACGCGCATGGTGATGCCAGCCGGCACCAGCAATATCGTCAAATTTTACTATCACGGCAATGCCGATAATAAAGAGCGTTATTACCGCATTACCTTCATCGATGAAGGCGTGAGCGAAGACCTGGACAATGGTTCACAAAAGAACGGTAAAGGGATGACGCGCGCGGTGGTGAGCACCATTCTGGTGGTCCAGCCCCGGGATAAAAAAATCGACTTCGTCTACGTGGCGGGAAAGATGACCAACAAGGGCAACACCTCGTTTCGCGTCAATGCGACGGGAACGTGCCTGAAACCGAACCCGGAATCACCGACGACCCCCTGCACCAAAAACTTCTATCTGATGCCCGGAACCTCGCGCGCTATCGACGATATCAACGTGACGGACAACCATTTTCATCTCGGAATTTGGGACCAGAAACAGTTCATTCCTGTTAAGTAAGGATGCATGGTGAAAAATAAATTAGTGTTGCCGGTGATGATGGCTTGCGCATCCGGCACGCTGCCCGCGTTGGCGGATGCAGCTCCAGGCTCCGTGGTTATCGCTAATTACCGTTTTCCCGACTCGCTTTATGGACTGCTGGAGCAGGGGATCAAAATCCCCGTGTATCTGGTCAATACCCGTCCGAATACAGCCCAGCCCGGAACCCGCGATAGCACGGCGAATGAATATGTTCGTATTGGCGATGTGACGCTCTTTGCGAAGGATCTCAAGCTGGGGCTGAGGGATGTTCAGGTTCAGGAGTCCGATAACGGCGTTCGCCTGTCGAAAGAGATGCGCGCGCTGCTGCAGAGCATTAACGATAAGCAGTTTAACGACCAGATGCGCATCCCGGTGAGCGCCGGTTCGGCATTCGAACTGGATCAGAAGAAGATGCGCCTGCTGCTGAATTTATCCCAAAGCGACTATGGGGTGAATATCCGCCCGCGCGAGGTGGATATCGATGCGCCTGAAAGCGATGACCTGAGCGGAACATTCTCCTATAACCTCGGCGCGTACCATACCGAAAGCGGCTACGGCGACAGCTGGTCATCCGGCTACCTCAACGCGAAGAGCTGGGTATCGATGGGGGTGGATCACCTGCTGATCGACGGCTCCGGCTATGTGAACGAGAACAGCAGCGATACCCAGATGAACGCCGCCATGTGGGAGCGCGATTATCAGGGCATGCGTTACGCCGCCGGCATGCTTAACGGCTGGGCGATGCAGTCCCTGGCCAGCGTTAGCGGTATCTCCGGCGGGGAAGTGTACGGCGTGTCGATGGGCAACCAGGCGAACTCGCGCAAGCGCGACAACACGCTTTCCATTACGCCCGTGGTGGTCTACTTCCCGACGGCGGGCGAGGCGCGCATTCGCCGCGACGGCCAGCTTATCGGCATTCAGCGCTTTGACGTCGGCAACCACGAAATTGACACCAGCAATCTGCCTTACGGGATTTACAGCGTCGAGGTTGAGGTGGTCAGCGGTAGCCGCACCGTGTCGCGCAGCATGTATACCGTCAATAAACCCTTCTCCAATAACGTGTCGGAAACGCTGCGCTGGCAGACGTGGGGCGGCATTTATAGCCGCGATAAATCCATCGTTAACTATAAAAAATACGCGAAGCGCAAAAACAAGCAGGACAACACTTACTACTACGATTACGACACCAAACATAAAGACACCATGTCTCTGGTCGGGGCCTCCTTCAGCAAGCGCAGCGGAATGGTTGACTGGAACGCGTCGACCTACATGATGCGCGAGCACGTGGTCAGCGAGCTGTGGGCGTCGGTAAACCTGACGGACGCTTTCTCGGTAAACACCCAGACGATGGCGGCCTCCGACGGAACCTATCGCGCCAACTATGGGGCGAATCTCAGCCTGCCGTGGCAGATTGGCTCGGTCTGGTACTCTCACGAGCAGCTCTCCAGCGGCAAGTTCCTTGATATCTACGAGGCGAAGGGCAACACCTGGGGGGCGTCATTTAGCCTGCCTTCCTTCGGCCTGCCGTCTGCCGGCAACCTGAGCCTGATGCGCCAGGAAGACGAAATGTACCGCTACAAGCGTTACCAGCTGGACTACTCCCAGGGGCTGTACGCCGGTCGCTACGGTACTGCCCGCCTGCGCGTTGGCATGTCGCGCAATAAATACGATGGCTATTACGAAGAGCGAGATCGCTACGTGATGCTCGACTTCTCAATTCCGCTCGGCAACACCGTCTCGGTAGGGGTTTCGCATAACCGCGATACCGGCACGGCGCTAAACGTTAGCGCCAGCCGCCAGTTTGACGGCGACTACCTGAAGTCGGCCACGGCCAACGTCTCGAAAGCCTTTAACAGCACCTACGACCGCAGCGTCAGCGGCGGGGGCAGCGTGAACTTCGATACGCCGTGGAACAGCAACATCCTCAGCGTGCAGAGCGGCATGAGCAAAGGCTGGAACTCCACGCTGACCAGCGACGGTAGCGTTGGCTGGTCTAAAGAGGCCATTGCCGCCGGGAAAGGCACCGACAGCGCGGGGGTGATTGTCAGCACCGGCCTTAAATCTGACGAGGCGCTGACGCTGAAGCTCAACGGCCGCGCGGAGCGCATCAAAGGGGATAAAACCTGGCTGTCGCTGCCGGCGTATCAGGCCTATGACCTGGAAGTGATGAACAGCGAAACCGGTACGGAAAGCTATGAAATCGGCGCGAATGCGCGTCGCCACATCACCGTTTACCCGGGGAACACGGTGGTGATGAAGCCGCAGGTGAAGAAAATCGTCACCCTGTTTGGTCGTCTGGTTGATGCAAAGGGTGCCCCGATTGGCGCCACGCAGATCAAGAACCACGTCGGGCTGACCCGCACGGAAAACGACGGTCGCTTCGTGATTGACGTGGACAAAAACAACCCGATTCTGAGCATCGCCACCCCGGATGACAGCGTCTGCGAGGTCCGTCTGGATATCGAGTCCAACCGCGGCGCGCTGTGGCTGGGGGACATCTCCTGCAATAAGGGCGATTACGTCTGGCAGGAAGCAAAAGGAACACTGGAACGTGATGATGAAAAAGATATTCGCTCTTAATCTGCTCCTGATGAGCGCAGCTGCCCAGGCGCAGCAGATGCCCTATTTCGCCATTAATAATCCCGACAATAACGGTACGGGAAACTCCGCCGCGCTGTTTAGCCTGAACAGCACCTCGACCTCGTTTTTACACGGGTCCCGGGAGTGGCCGTCGCTGAGCGCGAAAACCAACAACGGGGTAGCCACCTACATCCCGGACAACAGCTTCAGCGGTCCGGCGGGCAGCGCGCTGACGATAAACTTTGCCGTGACGGGGTCCAGCGCCTCGCCGTTCTTTAAAGGTACGGCCTGTTCATCCAACTGCGGCACGAGCGGCTATAGCCCGACGACAAGCTACAGCGACACCTCGATGGTGGTAAAGCCGCCGGTGATCGAGCCGGGTACGTCCTATGGCCGCTGGGTGCTGGGCGATCCGTTCTTTAACTACCTGCTCAATTCCGCGCCGGGCGATGAGGTCACCATTACCTCCACGCCGCAAATTAGCTCGATCAACAAGGTCACGACCACCAACACCCTGCATAAGGTAGGGACGCTGACGATGACCAACTCCCGTGCGCTCAATCTGGGGATTGATCCGATCAGCGGGGAAGTCACCATTGTCGACGGTTCCACCGGCGCCGCCTGCACCAAATACACGCGCAATACGGTATCGGGCGTGCTCTGCGAACTGCTGGAGTACACCTTTGTCGGGGAGGATATCACTGGCTACAGCCCGGGCCTGGCGCTGACCTCATCGCGCGTGAATGGCGTGCTGCAGTCGCACATGAACGGCGGTACGGGCCTGGCTGCCGAGCTGACCTTTGATGAGAGCAACTGGTACAGCATCTCCGGCGGCATCCTGAGCGACACCCGCGTGCTGGCGAACACCTTCCTCGCGGCACCGCAGAAAAACGGTGGGAAAGCGTACCTCAAAATCTTCCTGCCTAAGGCGCTGATCATGAGCGTGGCGCAGGCAGGGGACGGCAGCAGCATTGGCAATATCGTCAGCCTGTGCCTGACGCCGGGCAACAGCTCGCTGGCTGCCGACTTCTGCTTCCAGCCGGGTGGCGGGCTGGTGATTAACCCCATCCAGCCGGGGCTGGCGATTGTGCCTGATAATCCTGATTACACCCTCGATCCGAACGGTCTGGGCGGTTCCGGGAAAGGCATTATTGGCGAAACGCCCATTGAGATCCCCTACACCATTACCTACAGCGGCGCGCAAAAAGATGCGGCGATAGCGGTAACGGTAAAAGTGACCGGGCCGACGCAGAGCCTGAACGGGGTGGACTACTGCGCGTTCAGCGGCAACGGCTTTACGGTGCCCATCCCGGGTAACGTGCTGGTGGGGAAAAGCCAGACGCTGATGGCGCACAACTGTAAGGGTGAAGTGCTCCAGGTGCCGGCCCCGGCCACGCACGCGGAGGAGTGGAACAAAATTAGCTCTGGCGTGACGGACATGTGGCTATGGCAAACGCCGCTGGTCCTGCAATTTGTCATGGATAATCCGGTGTCGAAAACAACCTATGACGGGAATAGCTGGTTTGGTGAAGTGACCGCGCAGGGAAAAATAGACGTCAGCGCATCCTGGAATTAAACGAATATGACTGGAAAAATCCTGGCTATTTTTGCAATAAATTGCTTCATTTCATTCGGAGCAAATGCTTTAATTATCGAAAGTCTGAATATTGATTTTTTGCCAGAAAAAGAAGTGGTTTTTCAGCCTATAAAAAACGATACCAGTGAAAGTCAGAATTATACAGTTTCGCTTATTCAGGTAGACGTTCCAAAAGAAAAAGGCAAAGAGACGGAAATAAAAGATGGCGAGCTGATGTTTTCGCCAAAGCAATTGACGCTGGGGAGCGGTGAACGCGGCGGATTCAAGTTTTACTATACCGGCCCTCACGACAGCAAAGAGCGTTACTATCGCGTCAAATTCACCGAGACGCCGCTACAGGCGCGGGTTGTGATGAGCAAAGGCCAACGCATCCAGTCGGATGTGGTGGTTTCGCTTGAGGCGATTTTGATTGTCCGTCCCTGGACAAGACATTTTGATTATGCGTTTAGCAACGGGGTGGTGAGTAATACGGGGAATACGTACTTTAAATACGTTTCCTCGGTTGGGTGCAGTACGCAATATAACAATTCGAGATATCTTCCACCGGGACAACGGCTGGAAATAGATAATGCCGGGCAGCCTGCAAGGCGGATGATTATTTATGGAAATAAAATCATCCCGCTTTCAACCTGCCCGTAGCAACCGCTTTCCTTCATAAAAGGAAATTAACCTTTAGCATCACGCTAAAGATCCATAACAACAGGAGAATAAAATGAAAGCGATTTCATTCGTAGAAGCGAAAGATATTATCGGTGGCGCGTTGAACCCGTTCGCTGGTCTGGTTAAGGGTGCACAGCTGGGTTATGACACCGGTGCCAGCATCATGGGCATGGTAGGCGGTGTTGTTGGCGGGATCCTGGGTGGCGCAATGGGCTTCCTAGGCGCGCTGGTTGGCAGCTACAACTAATTCACGTTAACAGGAAGAGAATCATGCAAGTTATCGATTTCAAGAAAGCACAGGCCATCATCGGTGGTTGGGACCCGTTTGCTGCAGCACTGCAGGGCGCGAGCGCAGGCTATAACGCAGGCAGCCAGATGTTAGGCGCGCTGGGCGGCACCATCGGCGGCGTATTCGGCCTGGTGGGCGGCTTCATCGGCGGCTTCTTCAGCGCATAAGTTTTTGACCTATGCACTCATGGCCCGCATTGCCGGGCCATTTTTTTATTTCAGCCACGGATAATTATGTTTTCGCTTTTTCAGTATAAAAAACAGGGTAAAACACCTGTTATTCGCCAGCATGAATTTACCGAATGTGGACTGGCCTGCCTGGCAATGGTGATGGGGCATTACGAGCATCATGTCTCCGTAAGCCAGCTGCGCCGGGAGATCTCGGTTTCCGCCGATGCGGGAACGTCGATGGCGGAATTGATGACCCTTGCCAGCGATAAGAACATGACGGGCCGGGTGTTGAAAGGCGAAATCACTGAAATTGAAACCTCGGAGCTGCCGCTCATTGCCTTCTGGCGTGGGAACCATTTTGTCGTCATCGTGAAGGTCGACAGCCGCAGCGTCACGGTTCACGATCCTGCCAGCGGCGTGCGCCGTTACCGTCTCAAGGAGGCGGAAAAACTGTTCTCCGGCTACGTGCTGGAGCTGAAGCCCACCCCGCGTTTTGAAAAGAAATCGCCGGACGAAAAGCTGACCCTTGGGCGGTTAGCCAATAAATCACCGAGCCTGTTCCAGCGTCAGCTGCTGCTGTTCGTGCTCTCTATTTTTACCCTCATCACCATGCTGGCCAGCCCAACCTACGTGCAGCTGATTATGGATGAGGCCATCTCCCGCAGCGATAACGACCTGGTGATCTTGCTCACCGCCATCTTCGCGATCGTCTTTATTTTCGAGGTCATCGGGAAGTTCCTCAAGCAGCTGCTTGAGATCCTGATGCGCAACATCGCCTATGACGATCTGAGCCAGTCGGTGCGCCACTACATGCTGCGCACCCAGACCGGCTGGTTCCGCTCGCGTCCGCCGGGTATCGTGCTGGCGATCGAAAAATCCCTGCACGCCTGCGCGGAGTTCATCAGCAATGGCTACGTGCAAATTCTCTTTTCCAGCCTGATCGCCATCACCAGCCTGCTGTTTATGCTGCTGTACAACGTGAAAATCGCGGTGCTGACCATGTTGCTGATGGGCGTCTTTTTCCTGATCCGCTTTTCGCTGATTGGCCCGTATCAACGCGCCGTGGACGACTCGATTGAACGCACCGCGCAGTATGAGTCGCTGCTGGTCGAAACGCAGAAAGGGATCATCACCCTCAAAGCCAACAACATGGAGCAGGCGCGGGATGCGGTGATGGACAAATCCCAGCGGGAACACATTGCCGGGCTGATGCGCAAAGAGCGGCTACTGGCCCGTTTTGACGTGGCCTCGCTGCTGGTCATCAATGCCGAACAGCTGCTGGTGGTCTGCTTTGGCGCCTGGCTGATTCTGGAAGGGCAGATGAGTATCGGGATGCTTTACGCCTACATCAGCTATAAGCGCTATTTTTCCGATGCGATGGTGCAGGTGGCGCAAAAGCTGCTGGATAAAAATGCCCTGAAGGGGCCGCTGGACCGCGTGGGCGATCTGCTGTTTGCTCCCTCAGAAGCCAGCCAGTTTGGCAAGCGGATCGTCACCTCGCCGGTAAGCCTGGAGTTTGACGACGTTTCGTTTGCTTACCCCGGCCGTGAGGCAACCCTGCAGCACATCAATATGACGCTGAAGCAGGGCGAAGAGGCGGTGATTGTCGGGCAGAGCGGTTCCGGTAAAACCACGCTGCTGCGGCTGATCTCCGGCATGCTGCTGGCGACGTCGGGCAGCCTGCGGATCAATAAGATCCCGATTAACGAGTGCGATCTCTCCTCGCTGCGCCAGCACGTTCGTATCGTGCATGCGGACGATATTCTCTTCACCGGGTCGATTCTGGACAACATTGCCTGCTTCGACAGCGCGCCGGATAAAGATCGGGTAATTGCCGCCTGCCGCCTGGCGGAGGTCGACCACGTCGTGACGCGTCTGCCGCACGGCTATGAAACCGAAATGCTGCCGGGAAATACCTTCTTCTCGGCCGGTGAGATGCAGCGTCTGGTGCTGGCTCGCGCCCTGTACAGCCAGCCGAAGCTGCTGCTGTGCGATGAAGTGACGGCGAATCTGGATAAAACTACCGCGCAAAAGGTGCTGGCGAACCTGCGCGGCCTGGGGATTGGCCTGGTATTTGTTACCCACTCCCCGGATGTGGTGGGATGCCACGGGCGGCTCTATACCATGGAAAACGGCAATCTGCGGGAGAGTGAACAATGATGTTTCTTCCGCGACTCTACGCGCGCCTTTGCGCCCGAAACGTTGGGCGCACCCTGCTGGCAGACCGAATCTCGCAAAACTACAGCCAGTTTATGCGCTGCCCGGAGAGCGAGGTGCCGGCCGATTTTTTGCGTGAAAACGCGTGGGAGCTGGGCGGATTTGGCTTTGTGGAGCAGGTTTTCCCGCCCGCGCTCTGGCGGCGAAACGTGCGTTTCGATCTGCACCAGCGCGTTGCGGATTTTACCCGCGAGCAGGATTTTTACGCCCGACGGCATACGCTGCTGCTGGGCATGCGCTGGGCAGGGTTTGGGCTGGTGCTGGACGCCCTTCTGTCCACGGCGCCTGACGACGTGCGGTTTCAGTTTATAACCCACTATCCCGCGCTGCACAAGCTTATGGCCGCGCACCCGGCGCGACGCGCAGGTTCCTTTTTCGCCCCGGAGCGGCGGGTCACGGTGCTGATGATGGACGAGCGCCTGCCGGGTGCCCCGCTGTTTATGACCCGTGCAGGCGAGCAGCCGGTATGGTTAACGGATGTCTCTACCCGCTTCCTGACCCGCTACGGGTATGGCGTTCGCACCCTGCTGCCCACCCGCTCGCTCGCTTCACCGGCGTTTGGGCTGGAGAGCCAGGCTTATGCCCCAGCGGAGTATCGACAGGCCGCCGCCGCCACGCTCAACGCGCTGCGCAACATCCCCACGCTCTGGAGTGCATGGGACGATCTTTCAGTGATTTATCATGGATGACATGTCGTGAAATTAAAAAACCGTAGCCGGCAGCGCCGACCGCTGATCCCGCAGCATTTTTCAAAAAGTTATCAGATCAACGCGCCCCGTCTTAAGGCCGTGCTGACGCTGTTCATGTCCTTCTTTCTCTGTTTGCTGGTCTTTTCCGTGGTCTTTAATTTTTCTGAAACCACCCTGGCGCGCGGCGTGCTGATCCCCGCTCAGGGCGATGTCGAAGTGCGGGCCAGAGAGTCCGGCACCATCGTTGATTTTGCGGTGCGCCCCGGGGAATACGTGAAGGAGAACGCCCCGCTGTTTACGGTGTCGCAAGACTATGGCGGCAAGCAGGGATCGGTGGTGCAGTTCGATCGCCAGCAGATGGAGGCGGAGAAAAAACGCAGCGAGCAGCGCATTCAGGCCATCGAGGAGTCTATCGCCACGTACCGCAAAAACCTGGCGCAGCAGCTCAACATCACTGACAGGCAGATTGGCGTTTCCAGAGATAAGGTCAAAAAGCTGCGCGCGCTGCTGAAAAACAGCACCGACACCTACGACGCCTGGAAAGCGATATCCGGCAAGGGCTATGTTTCCAAAGTGGATCTCGATAAAAGCCACAACGATGTGCTTAACGCTCAGCTCAATCTGACGCTGGAAGAGAGTACCATCCTGGATCTGGAAGCGCGTAAAACCAGCCTGTCGGACAGCACCCAGTCGCAAATCGACTCCCTGAGCGAGGAGCAGCTGTACGTGAAAAACCGCATCAGTGAAATTGACCGTAACCTCTCCAGCCGGGGCAGTTCGACCATGTCCATGCTGGCACCCGCCGAGGGCTACGTGGTGGCGATTAACTTCCCGCCAGGGCGGGCGATCACCCAAAACAGCGAAGTGGTGGTGGTGATCCGCAAAAATACCGCCGCGACCATGGAGGGGTATCTTTATGTACCGGCGACGGGCGTCGGGCGGGTCGCGAAAGGCGACAAGGTGAAGCTGCGCTTTGACTCCTGGCCGGTGGATAAATACGGCTCGGTTGACGCCACGCTGTCCGATTTTTATGAGGTCAATATCGACGCCCATTCCGCGCTGATCCCGCTCCAGGAGGGGCAGAACTACTACCTGGCGAAAGTACAGGTGCCGTCATGGTTTACCGATCCGGACAAAAAGAAGCGCATGCTGATGGGCGGGATGACGGTTAATGCGGATATCGTTATTGACCGAAAACCGCTGATTAACTTGCTTATCGCACCGCTTGAAAGGGTAAGGAAGCGCTTTATTGATTGACCCGATTTCATCGATCATCGCCCTTTAGCCCACATCGGCCAGCACGGCTCCGGGCTATTCTCCTTGTCACACCTACAGGAGGATAGCCCATGAACATTACCCACATACGCAACGCCACCCAGCTGATTACCTACGCGGGGAAGCGCTTTTTAATCGATCCGATGCTTGCTCCGCAGGGGGCTTACCCTGGCTTTCCCGGTACGGCGCATGCGGAAATCCGCAACCCGACGGTCGAGCTTCCTGTTGACGTGACGACGCTGCTGGATGCCGACGCGGTGATTGTTACCCACACGCATGACGATCACTGGGATCAATCCGCCATTGCCCTGATCGCCAAAGACAAGCCGATCTACGTCCAAAACGACAGCGACGCCGCGCTGCTGCGCAGCCAGGGGTTTACCCGGCTGACGGTCATGACCGATGAAACGGCTTTTGGCGATATTCGCATCGCGAAAACGCACGGCGGCCAGCACGGAACCGATCGCGCTTACGCCGTTCCGGAGCTGGCGGAGCGTCTGGGTGAAGCCTGCGGCGTCGTCTTCCGTCATCCCGACGAGAAGACGCTCTACATCGCGGGAGATACCATCTGGCGTGAAGAGGTGGCGGCCGACCTGCAAAAGCACCAGCCGGACGTCGTAGTGCTGAACGCCGGTTATGCGCACGTGATTGGCTTTGGTCCCATCATCATGGGCGAGCTGGATGTACTTAACGTGCATTTCCTGCTGCCTCAGGCGCAGATTGTCGCGGTCCACATGGAAGCCATTAACCACTGTCTGTTGACCCGTCGCGCGCTGCGTGAGTACGCTGAAGCCAACCAGTTCAGCGATGCGCTGAGCATTCCACAGGATGGCGAAAGCGTTATATTCTGAGTGTTAAAAGGGAAAGGAGAGACAGATGCCGCTTATTAACGTCGCGATTGTCGCGGTGGATGGATTTAGCCCGTTTCACTACTCCGTTCCCTGCATTCTGTTTGGCGATACGGTATCCGGTGAAAAGCGCTTCAACGTTACGATCTGCGCTGAAACGCCGGGTTTCCTCACCTCTAAAGACGGCTTTGCGCTGAATGCGACGCAGGATTTTTCCGCCATCGTGGAGGCGGATATCGTCGTGGTGCCTTACTGGCAGCACGTGCTTGAACGGCCACCCCAGTCATTGATTGACAGCCTGGTCCAGGCGCGAGACAGGGGCGCTGTAATTGTCGGGCTGTGCCTTGGCTCATTTGTGCTGGGCTATGCCGGTATTCTCGACGGTAAACGGGCGGCAACCCACTGGGAGTTTGAGCACCAGTTTCAGTCCCTGTTTCCGGATACGCGGCTGGATATCAACGCGCTTTACGTTGATGACGATAACATCATCACCTCCGCAGGCACCGCCGCGGCGCTGGACTGCTGTCTGTATATCATCCGCCAGCGGTTTGGCAGCGTGGTCGCCAATCAGATCGCCCGACGGATGATTGTGCCCCCGCACCGCGAGGGCGGGCAGGCGCAGTTTATTGCCCAGCCCGTGCCGAAGGACACTCGCGATGCGCGGATTAACTGCCTGATTGACTACCTACAGCAGCATATTACCGAACCGCACGGTCTGGACTCGCTGGCGGACGTGGTATCGATGAGCCGCCGCACGCTGACCCGCCATTTTATCAAGGCCACGGGCATGAGCGTTGCCGACTGGCTCACCGCCGAGCGCCTGCGGCGCAGCCAGATCCTGCTGGAGGCCGGAAATATGCCGATTGAAAGCGTGGCAGAGCAGGTTGGGTTTTTGTCGGCAGTAACCTATCGCCAGCAGTTCAAGGCGCGCTTTGGCGTCAGCCCGGCGGAGTGGCGCAGGACGTTTCGCACTCGCCAGTAGGCCGGGTAAGCGCAGCGCCACCCGGCGTTTACCCCAGCTTCTCCATCCTGGTCTCCCCCTCCACCATCGACAGCTGATAGAGCGAAAATGAACGGTGTTTCTCAATCAACGTCGCCAGCTCCGGCGAGTGGCTGGTGAGCCAGATCTGCGAATAGCGGCTGGCTTCGGCAATCAGGCTCGCCAGCGCGGGCAGCATCTGCGGGTGCAGGCTGTTCTCCGGTTCGTTAAGGGCGATGAATGCGGGAGGGCGCGGGCTTAACAGCGCCACCGCGAGGCACAGGAAGCGCAGCGTGCCGTCGGAGAACTCCGCCGGTTCCAGCGGCCTGCTCAACCCCTCGCGCTGCATCATCATGCGAAAACGGCCGCCGGTGTTGTCGCTGTAAAACACGCAGCCGGGGAAGGCCTGGTCGAGGATGCGCATCAGCAGCAGTTCGTCGCCAATCTCAACGATGGTCTGAAACGCGGCGGCCAGGTTTGCGCCGTCGCTGGCGAGCACCGGCGAGCGAAAGCCTACCTGTGGGGCGCGAATGGCCGAGCCGGTTGATACAGAAAACTCGTGATAAAAACGCCAGTTACGCAGGGATTCGCGCATCTGCGACACCTCGGGGTAAAGGTGCGGTTCACCGAGCTGCCCGAACACCGATTCGTTCTCATACAGCGTGCCGCTGTGGGTCACTTTTTCATGATGCACGTTGTTCAGAAATACGGCCTGATTCTTACGCTTCATCAGCTGTGACGACGGGCGGCGGTGCTGGCCGCTCAGCCAGATGGACTCTTCTTTGATCACCGGGTCGAGCTGAAACTGCGACGGATACGGCAGCTTCTCCACAAAGCCGACCTGCAGTTCGTATTCGTAGGTTTCTGTCTCTACCGCCAGGTTCATGCGCCGAAGCTGGTCGCTGCGGGTTTTACCGGCCCAGAATACCTTCAGGATACCGCCCTCATTCGCCAGCGCCTGGGAGAACTGCCCCTGCGCCGCGCTGTGCATCAGGTAAATCGCCTTGTAAATGTTCGATTTTCCGGTGCCGTTGGGGCCGAAGACGATGTTGAGCTGCTCCAGATCCAGCGACATATCGCGAATTGAGCGGTAGTTTTGAATGTGCAGGGTTTTGATCATCGCCGTATCCATTTATGCAATCACACCTGTTTATAATCACAGTGTTTTAGGCTGAATGCAAAAAAAAGACGACAGTGAGGTGTCGTCTAAACGGGGTACTGCTTTGGGCCTCTATGGGTCAAATGGGCCTTCGCATTTTATTCATCAGGTTACTGCCAGACGCAGACCCAAATCATCAGGATAGGGATCAAAGTAGTTTTGCGTCATCAGATACCGATCGGGGTATTCAGCCATGTAATGCTTCAGCAGCGTCAGCGGCGCGAGGATGGGCAACAGCCCGTCGCGATAGTGCAGGATCACGTCGCGCAGCTCGACGCGCTGGCGGCTGTTGAGCTGGTTTCTAAAATAGCCCTGAATATGCATCAGCACGTTGGTGTGGTTTTTCCGCGAGGCGGGCTTTTTCAGGATCGCCATCAGCTTTTCACGGTACGCGACGAAGAACGCGTCCAGATCGTCCCATTCATGGAGCGAGGCAACAAACGGCCCGATTTCCCGGTAGCCCGCCTGATGGTGCGCCAACAGCTGAAGCTTGTAGCGGCTGTGGAAATCCAGAATCGCGCGGCGCGTCAGGCCGTTCGCGCGCAGCATGTTCAGTTCGTGGAGGGCAAAAATCCGCTCGATAAAGTTTTCCCGCAAAACCGGATCGTGAAGTCGGCCATCTTCCTCAACGGGCAGCCACGGATAAGTTTCAAGAAGGGCGGCGGTGAACAGCCCGACGCCCTCCTTGCGGCCCCGGTTGCCGTTTTCATCATACAGCCGCACGCGCTCCATGCCGCAGCTTGGCGATTTCGCGCAGACGATAAATCCCGTCAGATCGCCGATTTTTGGCAGATATTCCGCCGTAAAGTCGGCCATCTTTTGCGTCAGGTCGTCGTGCGGCGGCTTGCTGAAGCGCAGCTGCGTCTCGCTGCCGTCCGTCACCGTCAGGCGAATGGCCGGACGCGGCGTCGGCAGGCCGATCGCCATTTCAGGACACACGGGCCGGAAGCTTACCCACTGGGCCAGCTCATCCATGACGAAGCCCATACGCTTATGCCCGCCGTCAAAGCGAACGGCGGAGCCGGTCAAACATCCGCTAATGCCCAGTACAGGTTTCGTTGTCATGGTGTGGTCCTCCAGTTCTATTATCTAAAACTTACACAACATGACTAATTTGTCCAAGTATTGGCGGAGTTATTTTTTATTCTCTTTAAAAATCAATGAGACTTAGCTGCCCTTGTAGGTCGAATAACCGTACTGGCTAAGCAGCAGAGGAATGTGCAGCTTTTCGTTGGTGCGGGTCACGGTAAACAGCACCGGGATCTCCGGGAAGAAGGAGTCCAGCTTCTTCGTGTGGAAGTAATCGGCGGTTTTGAAGGTCACTTTATAGACGCCAGGCTGCATATCCTGATCCGCCGGATAGAGGGATTTGATGCGTCCGTCCTGGTCGGTTTTACCGCTGGCAAGCGGGGTCCATTTATCCTGCTGCTGCTTTTCCAGCGTGACGGTGACGCCAGGAGGCGGTGTGCCGGTTTGCTGGTCGAGAACGTGAACGCTCAGCGTACCGACAGGGGCGCTAAACGCGGCAGGGGCAAAGGCCATAGCGGCCAGGATCAGCAGAGGGGTCGTTTTTTTCATGGTGTTTTCCTGTGGAGTTGTCAGTCACAGGAAAACGTTAGCATCTGCGGCGCGGGAAAATATTCAACTTTTCGTGAAGATTCCCGCAGGAGAAAATTATCAGAGGATAATCACGTCAAGCGATACCTGCTGCTGCCACTGCTCGACCTGCTTTTTGCGCGCGGCGGTGAGTTTACCGCGCGTCACCAGCAGCCATTTGCGGTCCGGGAAGATTTCCGGCGCCAGCGCGGCGGGTGGGGTAGGCAGAATGTCGATGCGGTGGCCCTGTCCGGTGCGCGTTAAGGCTTCGAGCCAGATTTCGCACGGGTCGTTCAGGTGCCAGCCGGTCAGCAGGATGTTGTCGCCCGGCGCTTTTTTATCACCTTCCAGGCAAAACGAGGTGTAGGCGATGAGGATGCCGTCGAGAATGTCGCGCAGGGTCATGGCGGCGGGAACGTTGGCCGACATTTGGCCGCGCAGCGGGCGCAGCACGTTAGCCACCAGCTCGGGTCTCGGGTATTCGCGACCGGCGTCGTAAATCATCTGGCGCAGAGACTCGATTTTCCCGTCCTGCAAACGCTGCAGCATGGCCTGCTGCAGCGTTTGCCAGTTGTTGGTGCGGCGCGGTGCCGGACGCTCGAGCAGCGGTTTTACCTGGCCGATGGGAACGCCTTTTTTTACCCAGTCGAGGATTTTTAACGCCTGCTGGACGTCTTCTTCGCTGTACTGGCGGTGGCCGCCCTCCGAGCGTTCAGGCTTGAGTAAACCGTAGCGTCGCTGCCACGCGCGCAGCGTGGTGGCGGTGATGCCGCTGAGTCTGGCGAATTCGCCGATGGAGTAAGCCATGTCGGTGCCCAATGAGGAGGAATAATCTCAATATACTACGAATTTTTGATGACGTGATGAAGCGCCGCATGGGTGCACTACACTTAACGTCCAACCGCACAAATGAAAGGAATTCTCATGAAGCTATGGCCTGTTGTGACCGGTGTCGCCATTGCCCTGACGCTGGTGGCTTGTAAATCCCCCACGCCGCCGAAAGGCGTGCAGCCTATTACCAACTTTGACGCCAGCCGCTATCTCGGCAAATGGTATGAAATCGCCCGCCTTGAAAACCGCTTCGAACGCGGGCTGGAGCAGGTGACCGCGACCTACGGCGAGCGGAGCGACGACGGCATCAGCGTGCTTAACAAGGGTTACGACCCGGTGAAAAACGAGTGGAATGAGAGCGAGGGTAAAGCCTACTTTACCGGGGCACCGACCACCGCCGCGCTCAAGGTCTCCTTCTTCGGCCCGTTCTACGGCGGCTATAACGTGATCAGACTGGACGATAACTACCAGTACGCCCTGGTCAGCGGCCCGAACCGTGACTATCTGTGGATATTGTCACGCACGCCAACCATCCCGGACGCGGTGAAGCAGGACTACCTGAATACCGCGCGCAGTCTGGGCTTCCGCGTCGACCAGCTGGTGTGGGTTAAGCAGTAGCCCTTACTGGTACGAGAAGGTGATGCTCGCCAGCGCATTGGCGGTGCCCGGCACCACTTCGCCCGTGCGGATGTACTGCGCCTGAAACGGCAGAGAGAGCGTTTGGGCGGCGGTCGTCGTCTGGATGAAGAACTGGTTCGTGGTGCCTGCCGCAGAGCTGTCTGGCCCCATCATCAGCGGCCCGGTGCCGTTGTAAAAGAACTGCACCCCCACGCCGGAAGCGGACGACTCACCGGTAAGCGTCACGACTGAAGAGGTGTTCGACGGCGTGGTCTGGTCGGTCATTACGGCGTTCACCGCGATATTGGCGTCGCAGCTCAGGCCGACGGTAAACGATCCCGACGGCGACGTGCTACCCACGGTCGGCAGCGTGTGGATATCAATGTTGCCCAGCTCAACGCTGGCGCTTTTGGTGCTCACCGTGCAGCCGCTCGCCGTCACCGTGATGGTGGTGGGGTTAATGATCACCTTCGCGGTTTTCACTTCGTTGTTGTAGGCGGTGAGGATCGCGGCGTTAATGGTTGGCGTCTGGTAAACGCCGGACTTCAGCGGTACGCCGGTCTTTATAAACGTCACTTTTGCCGACCAGCCCAGCGCGGTGGCGTAACCGCTAGTCCCGTCGGCCGGATAGCTCTGGGTGATGCCGGACTGCATCGGGACATAGGTGGTGCCGTTAAAATCTTTGAGCCCCAGAATGAAGCCAATACCGGGCACGCCCGTTTCAAACACCATGTAGCTTGCGCCATTGACGACGACCGTGATGCCGGTGGCAATCATGCTGCTGCTCGGCTCCAGCGTACCTTTGGAGCAGGTAAATATCAGGCCGCACCAGAACACTTCTGAAACGCTTGCGCTTGCACTCCATTCAGAGCCGATCGTCTTTCCTGGCACAATGGAATCCGCCGGGCCGGACCACGTCATGGGCGTTGGCGAAAGGGCGATATCCGATGTCCAGGAGAGGGCAAAGGCCTGGGACGTGACGAAGAGCAGGGCTAACATTAGTAAACGCATTATTGATACTCCGTAGTCCAGGTCGCTACTGCCGAAACGTCTCCGGCATTGACCGGCGCACCCGTGGCGACCAGTCGCGCATAGAAGGTCATTTTTACGCTCTCATCCCCCGCTGCGCCGTAGGCGGCGGTTTGGGTGTCCAGCGGGATCGGCACGCTGTCTTTATCCAGAATCTGCACCGCGACGCCGGTTGCACCGCCCCCGGCGATTTTGACGAGCTGCGGGTCATCATCGTCCGGCGTGCCGCTGAAGCGGATTTTTACGCCCGCGAAGGTGGGGCCGCACTCTTCAAGCGTGAGCGTAAAGGGCGTTTTGATATTGCTGGCCGCGCCCGTCTCGGTGAACTGCTTAATGCCGATGGTGCCCAGCGGCACGGTTTGCTCCTCGGAATCCGCCGCCACGATGCAGGTGTTGCCCATGACGCTGCCGGTTACGGAGACCAGCACGTCGTAGCCGCGCACCGGCACGGTAAACGCCATCAGCAGGGCGAGACAGGTGAGGCGAAAGGCTACTGACATACCACCTCCTGTGAGTAAAGGCCGGTGCTCGGGTTGTAATCCTGCTTATTTAACCGGTAATCAATGCTGCAGCTCTGATTGTTGCTGCGTCCCCACACGGCGCGCAGCGTGCCTTGCGGCGATAGCCCGGTCAGATAGAGGCTGCCGCCATCTCCGACGATGCCGCTGGCCTTATCGTCTTTCAGCGATACCAGGGTGCCGAAAGGCAGCACGTCGCTGCGGTAGCGCACGATGAACATCGCTTTTGCCCCCTGACGCGTGGTCAGCGTGGCGCGCACCATCGCGCCGTCGGTGGGGGTTTTATTGGCGATGGCGTTATCCAGCTCCACGTCATTGCCCACGGTGGTGACGTCCAGCGCAACCTGATTGACGCGGTACGGCGTGGCATAGGGGATCACCGCATAGCCCCGGCTGTCGGTTTTAATTCCTTTGTGATTGAGCACGGCCACGTCGCTGGCGCCGGGCGCCTTTACCAGAATGTTGGTATTGCCCAGCGGCTGGCTCAGCGTGAGGCCATCTTCGTGCAGTACCGCGCCACCGCTCATGCCGTAGCTGAGGTTCTTCGAATCTTTCCCATAGCTGTAGCCCAGGTTGTAATCGCCCCACTGGCCTTCGTACTGCAGCGCGGCATCGCCGCCGTACTGCTGCTGCGCGCTGTAGCGTTGGTTCACGCTATAGAACAGGTTCTCCTGGCCCGGCATATAGCCGCTGACGCCCGCGCTGGTGGTGTTGCCGGTAGAATCCGCCTGGGTGGTGGTGAAGCGGGCGCGGGTCGCCAGTTTCGGGTTGCCAAAGGGCACCGAAACGGACATCGCCAGGATGTTATCTTTCTGGTTATCGTACAGGCTGGTAGCGCGCTGCAGGCTTACGCCGAGCGACACGTTGCGAAACGTGGCGTTCCACGCAAACTGCAGGCTCTGCGTGGTTTTTGGCGTGTTCCAGTAGGTTTGCTGATCCCAGGAGAGCGACAGCGAACCGTACTCCCCCATGGGCTGTGACAGCAGCACCTGGTTCTTCGCCTTGCGCGACATGCGCAGGTTATAGACGGTGTCGTAATGAGTGGAGATTGTGCCGTCATTCGCCACGACCTGCTTCGCATTCCCGCCTGCCATGCCCTTATAGGTCGTATCGCTCAGGGTATAAAACCCCTGCGTCGAGTAGCGCAGCGAGAAGAAGTTTACGCGCGTGCCGATATCGTTCAGCAGCTTGCTGTAGCGCAGGCGAACCGAATCCCCGGTGTAGGTATTATCGTCCGCCAGCTGGCTGCGGGCGTGCGTGAGGTCGACGGAGTAGGCGCCAAAACGGCCGAGATTTTGCCCGATGCCGAAGGCCATGCCGGTGTAGCGATCGGACACCTGCGCCCCGCCGTAGAACGTCAGGCCGTATTTCCAGCCGTAGAACAGCTCGCCCTGGGCAAACGAGGGCGCATCCTGATCGCCTGTCGGACGGTATTTACCGCCGCCAAGGGCATATTTCATCTGGCCGTTGCGCACCAGGTTCGGCACGCTGGCAAAGGGAAGCGTGTACTGCGTTTGGCTGCCGTCGGTTTCCTGAATGGTGACCGCCAGATCGCCGCCGGAGGAGGTCGGATAGAGATCTTTCAGCACGAACGCGCCTGGCGGAACGGTGGTCTGATAGATGATGTTGCCGTTCTGGCGCACCGTCACCGTGGCGTTGCTGCGGGCGATACCGCGCACGTCTGGCGCATAGCCGCTCAGGCTGGCGGGCAGCATGTTGTCATCCGTTTTCAGGGCCACGCCGCGCAGGCCGACGGAATCGAAAACCTGAGACGAGGTATAGGTTTCGCCCGCATAGAACTGCGCGCGCAGGGCGGGAATATCGCGCTGCAGCCAGGTTTGCACGTGGGTGAGTTCGTTTGTGTCTTTGGTCCACGTGGTGAAATCACGCAGCCGCCACGCGCCCAGGTTAACGCCGCTGTTGAGGCTTGCGAACAGCTGCTGGTCGCGCGTTCGCGTCTCGCCCTGATACGTATTGTTGGCGCCGTTCACCACGTAGTTCAGCCACGCGGCAGGAATGCCGGACTCCCAGCTTTCCGGGCTCACGTATCCACGCGGCAGATTACGCATCATGCTTTGCGGCACGGTAAAGCTAAGCGTCAGGGTCTTCTGATCAAAATCATAGCGGGCGCCGGGAAAGACCTGCGGTAAAAAGAGGCAGCGCTGGGCAAGGGGCAGCGCGCCGCCCTTTGCCTGATGGGTATCGATACCGAGGGCAATAATCTGCTCTGGCGTGAGGCAGGGCTGGGCTTCGCCTGAGGTGCTTTCATCGGCATGGAACGCAACGTTCCCGGTAAAGGCGTAATTGTTATTGATGTACAGGTTGAGGCTGTACTCTCCTGGCGGCAGCGTGCTGCCTGCGTTGACCCAGGTGAGATCGGCGCTGTTCGCGCTTTCACCGTTGAGGAAGGCAGGGTTGAATTGCAGCTCGTTTTCGGCAGCCACGGCTTGCCGAACGATCATGGCTGACACCATGACGCACAGGATTTTCATTTTCACGCGGTTACGCCCTTCTGTTTTTATTGTTGCGACAGCGACGAGCGGGTAACGGGCGTCCAGGCCCCGTAATCGTTAATGGTCTGGTAGCTCACGCTGCTGGCGCGGCTGAAGGTTTCTGCCAGCGTCACGCTTGCCTTTGGCGGTATCATTACGGGCTTGACGGGCATACCGTCGACCTTCACGTTGATGGTGGTGAGGTAGTAAGGCGTCGGATTCGTGAGGCTGACTTTGCCCGCGCGGACCGTACCGCCGAGGCGTTTCCACGCCTCACCCGCGCCTTCCACGAGTCCCTCCGGGCGATAAAAGACCTTGATGCGGTTGGCGGAAGCAAACTGCAGGGAATTGCCTGAGCCGTTTTTCATCTGCTGCGGGATCGCCTTCACCGTCATCCAGTAGAGCGTTTCGCGGTCCTGCGGCAGCGCCCTGCCGTTGAACATGATTTTCACCACGCTCTCGCTGGCCGGTTTTAAGACGTACAGCGGCGGCGTAATGACGAAGTCGTTGGTGCGTTCCCCTTTTTCACTCTCCATCCATGACTGGATCAGGAAGGTGGCCTCGGGGTGGGTGTTTCTGACCTGCATCATGGACTGCGTGGTCGAGCTGGAGTAAACCATTCGCGTCGCGCCCAATCCCACGCCGCCTGCATAAACGACGGAAGAACATAAAGAGCCCGCCAGACAAACCCATGTTGATGCGCGCATAGTCTTTCTCCTGAAAGCTGAGTCAGGCCCGGCCAGTCGACCGGGCCTGAAAATTACGAATAGGTCACGGTATAGGTCGCAACGGCGCTGGCATCACCCGCCGTGGCGCTGCCTTCCGGGGAGTAATATTTTGCGCTGAAATTCAGGGTGTTAGAGCCCGTGCGCAGCGGAACGGCTGCCGCCGCTTCGCCCAGCTTCACCACGTTGCCCTGTTCGTCATACAGACGAATGGCAACGTGCTGTGCAGAGTTGGCGCTGCCGTTTGAACCCACGGCTAGGCTGTTGGCGTCTGCGCTATCCGGCGTGCCGGTAAAGGTCACGGCTACCGTGGTGGCGGCAATAGGATTTTCTTCGGTGGAGGCCGAGGTATCCGCGATTTCGCAATCTTCCAGGACGATGGAGAAGGCTTTCGCGGTGCTGGCCTCGCTGCCTGCCGCGGCCAGCGTTGCGGTGCGTACTTCACCCATATCGACATCGATGTTGGCGCTGCCGGCGCTGATGGCGCAGGCTGAAGTCACCACTTTGCCGTTGAAGTTCACCGTGCCGCCGCTGGTGGTGGCAGCCAGGGCGGAGCCCGCCGGCAGCAGTGCAGCAACGCTTAATGCCAGCAGAGTTTTGGTATTGAATTTAGCTTTCATTGTCTTGATTCCATTGTGTTGTTATTACGAGATTTGCTCTGAAAGCGGCAGGTCTAACTGGTTAAAAAGACCAGCAAATCTGTCTTATTCCTGAGCCCAAGTTTTCTTATCGCGGAGGTCTTTAATGCGCTCACCCGGCGATAAGAAAGCTTCTCTATTTCTGCGATGTAACGCATATCCAGTCCGTTCCTGAGTTCCTTTAATACCCTCCATTCTCCTGGCGTCAGCGTGAGTGCCGCTGGTTTCTTTTTTGGGCGGAAGCGGCTATCGCCCATTTTTAATAAGGTGGTTCGCCAGCGAAAAATTGAGTCCTGCAGCGAGATATACGCATCAATATCCCCTCTGACCCAGTGCAGTGAATTCGCCGGAGCGGAGTACATGCAGATAATGACGTCAGGGTAATTAGCTTTAATTCTTTTGATATATTTAAGACAGTCATATCCAGTGTGATACTTCTCCGCCCCCGACATTAGCAAAATATCAATGGGTGTTGCCGACAGTTCGGTATTCAGCTGTTGGTAATCCCCCACGGAAATCTTAATCTCTAATTCTGGACTGATGCTCCTTAATAGCGTTGTGATGCCATGCCGTGCATAATGATCGCTGCCCATTAATGCAATATTTACGCGTTGTGTTTTTTCGGGTTTATTCGCCATGTTATTCCCTCGATTTATAATAGTAATCAGGCGAGCGATTAGCGCGGGCGTCAGCCTGTTCTTTCGAAGCAATCACGCATTGCATGGTGTAGGCCTACTATACTCGGGCCAATAAAGAGGTAATCTGAAGTAATCTTAATTTGTATTAAGCCTTTGTTAAAAACAAGTTACAGCATCATCCTCATATTGGTTTTGTTCTGTTTCGCTGGCCTGAAATAATCATACCTGCACTTTTCAATGAAAGTTTTGCTTTGAGAAAGGTTTTGTAAGCGGAGTGTCTGCTGGCGTCAGTTTTAGGGCGGATTTGCTGACGGTGGATAACAATTTCCGAGTGGTATCATCGGTTTATACTGATGATATGACGCCCGCATTGAGGGGGTTAAAACGCTATCTATATTGATTTTTCTGCAGATTCATAAAAGTTGAGAATTAGCGTTTCTGAATGAATTAGACACCCGTGTCCGCTGTATTCAATTTGGCCTTTTGTCTGGTTTTGTCAATGTCAAGGGCGTGATTTAGCCAGCGTCGTCATCTATATCCTTAATAGGGAGTAGATGTCATTAAGATTGTCCCAAAGCATGAAAAATAGGACTTCAGAAAAGATGAGAATGTGATTTGATGCATGGCATAATGCGCTGTAGGCCGCATGAGATCTGGGGTTTAAGTGAAATCATCACTTCAGTGAAGCTGCAGCGATGCGCTATAAATAAGAATTTTCGCCAATTGACGCGATATACAGCGTTAATTTTATCAGTCACATTAATCCAGATGTAGAAATTGTGAGCGTTATATGCTGTCCGTGCGAAGTCATGGATAAGTGAGATTAGCTGGCGTTAACCGGAGAATGACTACCACCCTATGCACAAGCATTACGTTATTAATAACATCGTTGAATTCCACCCTGCAGCCAGCACGTTACGCGATCTCAACAATCCCGATCGTGTGGTTGTGTTAAATTCACCTGCAGGCCGCTGCCTGTTGTTATTAATCGACAGGGCGGGAACCATTGTTACGCAGCAGGAGTTCCTTGATATCGTCTGGCAGCGCCGCGGCATGCTGGTTTCGCCAAATACCTATTATCAGAACATCTCTATTCTGCGCAAAGGGCTTAAGAAGATTGGTTTTGAGGCCGATCCCATCGTGACCATTCCGCGTATTGGTCTGACGCTGGCCAGCGATACGCAAATAACCATTAAAGAGCTACCTCCTCGTCCGGCAGAAACGACCGAGGAACCGCACGGGATGACGCAGGATTGCCTCATGCCGCCTCAGCAGACGCCCGCGCCGCCGCCGGTAGCGCGTTCACGTTGGCTTGCCGCAGTACTGGCTATGCTGTTCATATTTGCCGGCGTGGGGGTAATAGGGCACTCGAATGCCCGGGATAACCGTTTCGTGGATGATTACCATTTTGCGGCAATGGTGGGTACATGCCGCGTTCATCTTGCTAATGATATTCAGACCCAGAGTGAACGGGCGAAGGCGCTGGTCTATGCCGGTCCTTTTAAAGCCGACTGCGCAAGCCACCCCTGGGTGTATATCAGCTGGTATGCGTTACTTCCGCGCGCGTCCGTTATTCGCTGCGACAGGCCCATGAAAGAGCCAAACCGCTGTATCTCGGATTATTTCATTGAGGATCGCTAGCATGCGTCGTTATCGTCATCTGCTCTTTATTCTCGCAACGTGTCTGACCACCGGCAGCGCGTTAGTGGGCTATTTTCTGTGGCAGAGATACTATGTCCAGCCGTTTTCCTGCCAGGCGAACCTTGTGCAGCATCACCCGGAGGAGACGCTGTCGCTGTGGCTGAATTACATCTTCGACGGCAACAGCGGCACGCTGAGTATGAACGGCCGTGTACAAAGCGATCCGACTAAAATTATCGACCGGAAAATTCCCTTCCGGGTAGAGCGGAAGGACAGCGTCTATTTTCTGACGTCTGATAAGAATATGAAATTTCCGGATGATAACGTTGAGGATGAATGGCTGGCAAAATATGAGCCGCAATTTTTTGTTTATCCCGGGAAAAGTATTTATATACGTATAAATGAACAACAGAATGGTAACTATCTTTTTACGTTGGGGACATTACCGACCTATATGTGCCGATCGTCAAAAAAAGAATGAGATAAACGAGAAAATTGTTATAAAGAGCGCTCGATTCATTTATGCTTGATTTAAGGTTTAAACATTACCTTTGAAATATAAAAAGCAGCCCGCGTGTTGCGATAATGTAATTTATATTAAATTTGGCAAGATAATGAAAACAGTATTTGAACCTTTCGGCGACGGCATACCCGCGCCGAAAAAACGGCTGCATATAGGGTTGCTGTTATGGCCGCACTATTCACTGCTGGCCGTATCAGGATTACTGGAGGCGCTGCGGTTTGCAGCGAAAACGCAAAAAGAAATATCGTTCAAGATCAGGTTGATAAGTGAGTTTCCCGATGTGCCAATTACCAGCAGTACGGGCGTGAGCATCAAACCTGAGTCCGCACATGCGCCACCCGATTCGTTTAACTATATTGCGGCCATCGGGGGGAGCCTGGAGCACCTGAATCGCGGTTACGGTGGCGACAGAGAGTATCTCGCTCATGCGCATCAGGCGCGAGTTCCGCTGATAGGTATTGGTACCGGCAGTTTTGTGCTGGCGCAGGAAGGGTTTCTCAACGAGCGACGGGCCTCGGTGCATCCTTATCATCTGGACACGTTTCGACAGCGTTTTCCGCAGGTCTACGCCGAACAAGGCTATGACTTTATTGATGAAGGTGATGTGGTGACCTGCCCGGGAGGCATTTCAACCATCACGCTGGCTACCGAGCTGATTCGCGCCCATGCAGGGCGTGACGCGGCCAGCGCCGCCTGCCAGCGGCTGTCGCTTGTGCCTAATGAGCTTGCCACGCCGCGACCAGCCAACGTCTCCCTTATCCCCGACTCGCGGCTGCGCCGCGTGGTCATGCTGATTGAGCAATACCTCACGCGTCCGCTCAGCACGGCCGGTTTGGCAAGCGAAGTGGCCCTGAGCGAGCGGCAGCTTAACCGCCTGTTTAACGCTGAGTTTGGTAAAACCACCCGAGAATTTATCCGCAGCGCCAGGCTGCGCTATGCCTGCTGGTTATTAAAAAACTCGCAGCGGAGCGTAACCGATATTGCCCTGCGGATGGGCTTTAGCGACTGCGCCCATTTCATTCGTCATTTCCAGACCGAATACGGCTGCACGCCGGGCGTCTGGCGCGCGTCGCAGACTTAGGTACACATGTAATTAAACGGACCCGGTGGGCAGGGACGCAGCACCGCGCTGATGGCGTCAGTTTTCAGCGTATACATCCCGCCAAAGAACGGATCGACAATCAGCCAGCCCGGCACGCCGAGGAAGATAATATTCCCCAGGGTGTACCAGTGGCTTAAACGCGTTTCCAGCGGCACGATCAGCGAATAGTATCCCTCCTGTTTTACCGTGAGCGTATATTCACGCTTGCCGAAGTAGCTCCCGTCAGATTTTTTAAGGGTCACAGACTGCGGCGTTGTGCCCGTCTTAATGATTGCGCCGCTTTGATCCGCAATGATAAAGAAGGCGTGAGTCGGCTGGCTTTCGATGTTAACGGTCTCGTCGTTATTGCCCACAATGGCCGCGCAGCCGCTGAGAAATAGCGGTAAAAGCAGCAGGAAGGTGAATTTTTTCATTTATATCGCTCCGGTGACTTACCAAAGCAAAGCGACACCTTTCGGGTGAAAATTAAGCGTGCTATCCGCAAAGAGTTGCTTGTATTAATGTGGTTTTTCAAACATGATCTTCCTATGAAAATTGAAAGCGCAGTCTCCTCACAATTTGAACGTCTCGTCGCGATCTGGGAATCCTCCGTCCGCGCCACGCACCACTTCTTACGGGAAAGCGATATCGCTGCGCTGCGCCCGTTATTGCTCAACGCCTATCTGCCGAATCTTAAGGTCGTGATTGCCCGCGATGATGCTGGCGTTATTCACGGCTTTATAGGTGTTGATGAAAACCGCATTGAAATGCTGTTCGTTGACGATGCGAGCCGGGGCAAGGGCGTGGGTAAGCTCCTCCTGAATTACGCTATTTCGGAGTTTGGCGCGAATGAAGTGGATGTGAATGAGCAGAATCCGCAGGGCGTCGCGTTTTATCGGCATATGGGGTTTGAGCAGGTCGGGCGCTCGGAGCTTGACGGGCAGGGGAATCCGTTTCCGCTGCTGCATATGAAGCTGAGCAGGGATACCGGGATTAGCGCTTAGCCTGCTTATCCCATTTTACTAAGCCGATGATATCTTTCTCACCTTCGGCCTCTTTCAGCAGGCGCTGCTTATTTTCATACTCAATGTATTCTGAGCACGCCTTTTCATCAGCCGCTTTCTTGCTGATCTTACCTGCTCCTTCTAAAACGTCCCGATCATTAAACTGCAGGAACTGATCGAGCTTGGTTTGCCAGTCTCGTAAAAATACCTACTCCATCGCTGGCAGTTGTTCGGTAAAACCGAACAACTGAATTTTCGACCAGCTCACTCTCATCAAAAATATTCTTGATATGCCCACTGATCGTGGCTTTGACTTTGCCGTATAACTCACAGATCGTGGCCTGTGAGAGCCACAATGTATCGCTTTCGAAGCGGCATTCAATGCGAACTTTTCCATCCTTGCTGGCAAACATGACAAACTCACCGACTGGTGAATTGATTAATTCTATATATGTCATGCTACCTCCGCTTCATAAGGTTGATGCCTGGAAATTCGTAGTACGCCAAAAACAGCCGCTAAGCCAGGTGGTTTGTATTTGATTTTGCGAGGCGCTTTCCAGGACGTGGAGCCTGGATCGCAGCAAGTGCGTCCTCAATCTCAATAAGCTTTGCCTTCGTCCGTTTATAATCGTCCTGCAACCTCTGCTCCTGCTCGTTATACGCCACCAGAACGATGCAACCCTTCATCACCTTTACCGTAACCTGATGCCCGGTATCAAACCCCGCTGCGTGCAACCACTTGCCGGAAAGGATGATTTTCGGCGTGGATTTGTCGAAAACATTCGGGCGGTATCCCACAATTAACGAACGCTCGGTTCCGGATTGGTCGGTGTCTGGGGTAGAATGCGAATCAGCCATAATCAACTCCTTGATAGTTGGTGAGGTTAGACGCCCTTTAGTGCTCCAACACTGTTGGGCGTTGTCAGAATTCAGAATCCATGTGGTAGGTACCACATGCAGATAAACTAACCTAAATGGTACCTACCATGCAAGAAAAAAAGAAACCAAATTTCGACCGTACCAAAAGCACGATGAAGAATATTCGTTTTGAGGATGAGCTTTTGGAGCAGATCGAGAAGGCTGCGGGGAAAGGGAATTTTAGTAAGTGGGTGAAAGAGGCTTGCAGGCTTAGGCTTTTGAGTGAGGAGTCCTCAATGCGTCAAAGGTAGTATTAATGATGACATAGATGATAAGTTCGGAATATATGTTCCAAACTTATCATTGATAATAATTTTACGTTAGCAATTATATAGTCAAAAATGAATCAGTCGTTCTTAACCGAATCTGCTTTTAAATTTTTGCGAACTTATTCGTCGTTGCATTTTACCATTACAATTGGGACATAAATGTTGTTTCTTCCCTTCAATTTCCCATGTGTAGTATTTCTTCTTAAAGGGATTATGACAGATATCACACTGTCTGGGCTTCAATATAGCACCAATAATGACCATTAAAATTACAGCACCTATAATCCATTCCATTACAGCTTCCCTTAGTGATATTTTTGAAATGGGTGAGAGAATAACACTCAATATTTAAATGAATAAGTGATCATCTTCACATAAGGTGACTGGAATGAGTGAATCTATTTATTAACGAAGTTTTTATTATTGAAGCGGAAGGCATTTTTGGCGGAAGATCACAGGAGTCGAACCTGCCCGGGAACGCTGGCGTCCCCAACTGGATTTGAAGTCCAGCCACCTCACCGGAGATGACGATCTTCCGCGCCTCGATTGCTACATGGAGGCGGGGCGCATTATAGCTACTTTCAGGCATTTACCACATACCCCCACACACTTTTTTCACATCTCTTTTGACCTTAAACCCCCTGTTTCAGTTAATTCCTAAGAAAATCCTCAGGTTAGCATTTCGTGCTCACCGACTTTTACCCCGATCACAAAAAAGAAGAAACGTAATCTGCTAACCAGAAAACGCAATACCCGCCTTTGAAACAATGGTTTAAAACGAATGCAACCGGTCTCAGCGCCCCCTACAGCGTGAAGGATATAAAAAGATGAGCGAAGTATTGTCAGTAAAAGAGAAGATTGGCTACGGCATGGGTGACGCCGCCAGCCACATTATTTTTGATAACGTCATGCTTTATATGATGTTTTTCTACACAGATATTTTCGGCATTCCCGCCGGGTTTGTCGGCACCATGTTCCTGCTGGCCCGCGCGCTGGATGCGATCTCCGACCCGTGCATGGGGCTGATTGCCGACCGCACCCGCAGCCGCTGGGGCAAGTTTCGTCCGTGGATTTTGTTTGGTGCCATCCCGTTCGGCATCGTCTGCGTGCTGGCCTACACCACGCCGGACCTCAGCCTTAACGGCAAAATGGTTTACGCCGCCGTTACCTACACGCTGCTGACCCTGCTCTATACCGTGGTCAACATCCCGTACTGCGCGCTGGGCGGCGTGATCACCAACGACCCGACGCAGCGTATCTCCCTGCAGTCCTGGCGCTTCGTGCTGGCGACGGCGGGCGGCATGCTCTCCACGGTGCTGATGATGCCGCTGGTGAACCTGATTGGCGGCGACGATAAGGCGTTCGGCTTCCAGGGCGGGATTGCCGTGCTGTCGGTGGTCGCGTTCCTGATGCTGGCGTTCTGCTTCTTTACCACCAAAGAGCGCATCCAGGTGCCGCCGAGCACCACCTCCATGCGGGAAGACCTGCGCGATATCTGGCACAACGACCAGTGGCGCATCGTCGGCGTGCTCACCATCCTCAACATCCTCGCCGTCTGCGTGCGCGGCGGGGCGATGATGTACTACTGCACCTGGATCATGGGCTCGCCGGAGGTGTTCGTCGCGTTCCTCACCACCTACTGCGTCGGCAACCTGATCGGCTCCGCGCTGGCGAAACCGCTCACCGACTGGAAATGCAAAGTTAGCATCTTCTGGTGGACCAACGCCGCGCTGGCGGTGGTCAGCGTGGCGATGTTCTTCGTGCCGATGCACGCCACCGTGCTGATGTTCGCCTTTATCTTCGTCATCGGCGTGCTGCACCAGCTGGTGACGCCGATACAGTGGGTGATGATGTCCGATACCGTCGACTACGGCGAATGGACCAACGGCAAGCGTCTGACCGGCATCAGCTTTGCGGGCACCCTGTTCGTGCTGAAGCTCGGCCTGGCGCTGGGCGGGGCGATGATCGGCTGGATGCTGGCAGGCGGGGGCTACGACGCGGCGGCCAAAACCCAGAACAGCGCGACCATCAGCATCATTATCGGCCTGTTTACCCTTGCCCCGGCGGTCTGCTACGTGCTGAGCGCCATCATCGCTAAACGCTACTACACGCTGAAAACCCCTTTCCTGACCAAAATCATGGGCGAGCTGGCGCAGGGCGCGCGCCGCAATCAGCAGGAGTTTGAAAACCTGCCGGTCAGCAAAGAATTACAGAACTAAGAGGACGAGAGTATGAAAATCAGTGATGGAAACTGGCTCATTCAACCGGGCCTGAACGTGACCTATCCGGTTCAGGTGTTCGACGTCGAGCAGCAGGGCAATGACCTGGTGGTGTTTGTTGCGCCGCGCGACGTGCGCGAACGCACCTGGCAGCTCGACACGTTGATGTTCACGGTGCGCCTGTTTGCGCCGCAGGAAGGGATTGTTGGAGTGCGCATCGAGCATTTCCAGGGCGCGCTGAATAATGGCCCGCACTATCCGCTGAACGTTCTGAAAGACGTGAAGGTAGAGATTGAAAACAACGCGGAATATACCGAGCTGAAAAGCGGCAGCGTCAGCGTGCGCGTCACCAAAGGCGAGTTCTGGGCGCTGGATTTCCTGCGTAACGGCCAGCGCATTACCGGCAGCCAGCTGAAAAATAACGGATACGTGCAGGACAGCAATACCGATCGCAATTACGTGTTCGAACGTCTGGATCTCGGCGTGGGTGAAACGGTGTACGGCCTCGGCGAACGCTTTACCGCGCTGGTGCGCAACGGCCAGACGGTCGAAACCTGGAATCGCGACGGTGGCACCAGCACCGAGCAGTCCTACAAAAACATCCCGTTCTACCTGACCAACCGCGGCTACGGCGTGCTGGTGAATCATCCGGAAAACGTCTCGTTTGAAGTCGGCTCCGAGAAGGTCTCCAAGGTGCAGTTCAGCGTGGAAGGAGAATATCTGGAGTACTTCGTGATCGACGGCCCGACGCCGAAAGAGGTGCTGAACCGCTATACGCAGTTTACCGGGCGTCCGGCGCTGCCGCCTGCCTGGTCGTTCGGCCTGTGGTTAACCACCTCGTTCACCACTAACTACGACGAGGCGACGGTAAACAGCTTTATCGACGGCATGGCCGAGCGCGACCTGCCGCTTCACGTGTTCCACTTCGACTGCTTCTGGATGAAGGCCTTCCAGTGGTGTGACTTCGAGTGGGACCCGGTGACCTTCCCGGACCCAGAGGGGATGATCCGCCGCCTGAAGGAGAAAGGGCTGAAGGTCTGCGTGTGGATTAACCCGTACATCGGCCAGAAATCCCCGATCTTCCGCGAGCTGAAAGAGAAGGGCTACCTGCTCAAGCGCCCGGACGGCTCCCTGTGGCAGTGGGACAAATGGCAGCCGGGGCTGGCGATTTATGACTTTACCAACCCGGAAGCGTGTCGGTGGTATGCCGACAGGCTAAAAGGCCTGGTGGATATCGGCGTCGACTGCTTCAAGACTGACTTCGGCGAGCGTATCCCGACCGACGTGCAGTGGTTCGACGGTTCCGATCCGCAGAAGATGCACAACCACTACGCCTACATCTACAACGAGCTGGTGTGGAACGTGCTGAAGGAGACGGTGGGGGAAGAAGAGGCGGTGCTGTTTGCCCGCTCTGCGTCCGTCGGTGCGCAGCAGTTCCCGGTTCACTGGGGCGGCGACTGCTACGCCAACTACGAGTCGATGGCCGAAAGCCTGCGCGGCGGCCTGTCGATCGGCCTGTCCGGCTTCGGGTTCTGGAGCCACGACATCGGCGGATTTGAAAACACCGCTCCGGCGCACGTCTATAAGCGCTGGTGCGCGTTCGGGCTGTTCTCCAGCCACAGTCGCCTGCACGGCAGTAAATCCTACCGCGTGCCGTGGGCGTACGACGATGAGTCCTGCGACGTGGTGCGTCACTTTACGCAGCTGAAGTGCCAGCTGATGCCGTACCTGTATCGCCAGGCGGCGCTGGCCCGCGAGTTCGGCACGCCGATGCTGCGCGCGATGATGCTGGAGTTCCCGGACGATCCGGCGTGCGATTACCTCGACCGCCAGTACATGCTGGGCGATGCAATGATGGTGGCACCGGTGTTCTCCGAGGCGGGTGACGTGCAGTTCTACCTGCCGGAAGGCCGCTGGACGCACCTGTGGCACAACGACGAAATTCAGGGCAGCCGCTGGCATAAGCAGCAGCATGATTTCATGAGCCTGCCGGTCTACGTGCGCGATAACATCCTGCTGGCGCTGGGTAACAATAACCAGAAGCCGGACTACGCGTGGAACGCGGGGACGGCCTTCCAGCTGTTTAACCTGGCCGATGGCGCAACGGCGGTGAGCGAAGTGCCTGCGTCGGACGGTTCGGTGGCGTTTACGCTGAAAGCCTCACGTCGGGGCGACATCGTGACCTTTACCGGCGCGGGAGACGCGCAAAACTGGTCGGTGTGCTTGCGCAACGTTCAGAAGGTGAGCGGCGTAAAAGGGGGTTCACACGCGGGCAGCGAGTGGGGCGTGGTGGTGAAAGCGGAGGGGAATGAGGTGGTGGTTCACCTTTAATTCCCCTCACCCTGACCCTCTCCCACGGGGAGAGGGAATGGTTTGCTCCCTCTCCCTTTTAGGGAGAGGGCTGGGGTGAGGGTGGTGTTGACACCACACCGCCCGTCATCGTCTGCTGCACCTGCTGTTTATCCATATTCACCGCGTTCAGCTTACCGTTCACCGTTGGTTTCAACGGCGCGCTGGCCTGCACGCTGCCGCTGGCGGTGAGCTGAATATTGCCGTCACCCGTAATCGGCAGCGCAGGCCAGCCCCACTGCTGCACCACGTTGAGCGGCACGCCGCGCCCGTTCAGGCTCACGGTGGTCTGCCGCTGCGGAAGCTGGGAAACCGTCGCCGTGGCTTCAAGAATCCCTTTCTCGGTAAAGGCGCTCAGCTCGGTAATGTTCACGGTGGCGGCGTTGGCATTCAGCGCCAGCGACGGACGGCGCACGTCCACGCGGTTAAAGGTGGCCGCCGCCCCGTTCAGCGTCGCGCTGCCGCCCCATACTCCCCACTGTCGGTCTTTAGCGATTTGCAGGTTTGCGCCGTAGCCGTCGAGAGACGTGATTTGCCATGGGAAGGTCGGATCGATATCGATCACCAGGTTGCGGCTGAGGCTAAATTTGTTCAGCTTAACGCTGTCCAGCCATTGCGGCAGCTGTTCCATCCACAGCGTTTTCCAGTTTTCCGGTAGGGTGTATTCCAGCCCGGCGATGGCGACATCGTCCAGCACCAGCGCTTTGCCGTCGCGCAGCCAGTTGCCGGAGGTGCGCACCATGCCACCCTCCCAGCGGGAGGTGAGCTGGCGTAGCGCAATACCCTGCGGAGAGAATTCTGCATTCATAATCGGATCGAACAGATGCAGCGAGCCGTAGATAAACTCGCTGGCATTCATCGACAGGCGCCCGTCCTGGCTCTGCCAGTCGCCTTTGCTCAGCGTCAGGTTACGCAGGCTTAAGTCGAGGTCGGTTACCGCCCAGTCAGGCCCCTGCAGGCGGGCGTCGGTCACTTCCAGCCGCCCAATTTGCAGGGATGGCAGGGTGGTTATAGGCGTGAAGAAATCCAGCAGCGATTTATCACTTTGCAGGCGGATCTCATTCAGGCGCATGCTGTCGATCACCCAGCTGCCGTCGGCATTACGCAGGGCGGAGCCGGTGAGCGAACCGCGCGCCATATCGGCACCGATGGTGTTCAGCACCACCTCTTTGCCGTTGAGCTGGCCCTGGATCAGCACGTTGCTGGCCGGCACGCCGTTGAGTGTGAGCGAGCCTGCACTCATCTGGATCTGCGCATTCTTGCCCAGCACGTTGCCGGCCTCGGGCTGCCACGGGCTGACGCCGCCCGTCACTTTTTGCGCGCTTAAATCCCACTCGGTATTCGGGCTGTTAAACGCCATGTTGTTCAGCTGCAGGCGGTCGGCCTGGAAGGGAAGCGGCGCGGTCTGGGGAGAGAGATTCAGCGTGCCGTCGAACAGGGTGATGGTGTCCATATGCAGCGGATCGGTCACCTGGCGGCTGCTTAAACCAATATCGACTTTTTTGGCGACCAGCGTGGCCGGTTTGCCGTCGCGCCCAAAGGTGACGTTTTCCAGGATGATGTGGGAAGGCGATGAAAAGCGGTGATCCATCAGGTCGAAGCTGAGTTCGTAATCGGTGTTAACGGTTATCCAACTGCTGACCTGCGACGCGCCCCAGCGGGTCTGGAGCAGAATATAGAACGCCAGCACCACCACGAGCAGGGCGATAAGAAGATAGACAAGCAGCTTTCCAATAAATTTCATGGTCTTCCATCCCGCAAAACGCACATAAGGGAGTTATGCACGATTTATGCGCAATGCTCAAGGCGGGAATGGTGTAATTAGATGTCACGGCAGGCATTGACTGCCTGCCGTGATGACGATCAGTTTTTTTCAGGCGGGAAAACAAGGTTCAGCACGATGGCCGTAATACCACCAGCCGCGATGCCGGAAGAGAGCAGGTTTTTCACCCAATCTGGCGCAAACTGCAGGATCAGCGGCTGCTGGGACACGCCCAGACCGACCGCCAGCGACAGCGCGATAATCATGATCGCGCGACGGTTCAGCGGCTCGCGGGAGACGATGCGCACGCCGGAGGCCGCGATGGTCCCGAACATCACCAGCGTCGCGCCGCCGAGCACCGGCTCAGGAATGTGCTGCACGAAGCCGCTCACCGCCGGGAACAGGCCGAGGACAATCAGCATCAGCGCCACCACAAAGCCAACGTAACGGCTGGCAACGCCGGTCAGCTGGATCACGCCGTTGTTCTGGCCGAAGCAGGAGTTCGGGAAGGTATTGAATACCGCGGAAACAAACGAGTTCAGGCCGTTTGCCAGCACGCCGCCCTTCAGGCGCTTCATGTACAGCGGGCCAGAGACCGGCTGTTCAGAGACGTCGGACGTTGCGGTGATATCACCGATGGTTTCCAGCGAGGTGATCATAAAGACCAGCATCAGCGGCAGCAGCAGGCCCCAGTCGATGCCCAAACCATAGTACAGCGGCGTTGGGATAGTAATTAGCGCAGCATTCGTCGGCGCGGTATTCTCCGGCAGCATGCCCAGCGCCCAGGCCATCAGATAACCGGCCGCCATCGCGATCACCAGGGATGCTACGCGCAGGTAGGGGTTACGCTGGCGGTTAAGCAGAATGATGATTGCCAGCACCACGCCTGCCAGCAGCAGGTTTTTCGGTGCGCCAAAGGTGTGGTCGCTCATTGCCGCATACCCGCCACCGATGGAGGTAAGGCCCACCTGAATCAGCGACAGGCCGATAATCATCACCACCACGCCGGACACCAGCGGAGTGATCACGCGGCGCGCCAGGTGCAGAACGCGGGAGATCACCATCTCTGTGCAGCTGGCCAGCATCAGCGTGCCGAACAGCGCCGCCATCATGGTCGGCACGTCCGCGCCGCCGGTTTTCAGCGCCGTACCACCCATGATCAGCGGGGCGACGAAGTTAAAGCTGGTACCCTGAATCGACAGCAGTCCAGACCCCACCGGACCCCAGGCTTTAATTTGAATAATAGAAGCCACGCCGGAGGCAAAGAGAGACATGCTGATGATGTGCTGCGTGTCCTGAGCCGGTAAGCCAAGCGCCTGACAAATCAGCAGCGCGGGGGTGATCACCGCAACAAACATCGCCAGCAGGTGCTGGCAGGCGGCAAACAGCGTCTGCGGCAGCGGCGGGCGGTCTTCAAGGCGGTAAATCAATTCGCTGTTGTGCTTGTGCGCAATCGGTTGCGCATCGGCGGACTCTACGGTGTTAACGGACATCTGCGGCAATCCCACGGTGGAAAAGCGGGCATTTTATCTGACCACCTGGTAAAAGCAAACGATTGCCAGCAAAAAAAGAGAAGAAAATCTGCTGGTGTGGGCGGGTTTTCTACAATGCACCCGAAAAAAAAATTACACTTTTCGCGCCGGTGTCTCATGAGGAGCGCAAGCCGGCCCAGGATAACGCCGCGTGTGCATGGAACACGCGCATAAAGGAGCCTACTATGATTCATCTTGATACGTTGTCGACCCTTGTTGCCGCAACGCTGGTCTTACTGCTGGGCCGTAAGCTGGTGCACAGTGTTTCCCTTTTCAAAAAGTACACCATTCCTGAACCCGTTGCCGGCGGCCTGCTGGTGGCGCTGGCCCTGCTGGTGCTGAAAAAAAGCATGGGTTGGGAAATCGATTTTGACATGTCCCTGAAAGATCCGCTGATGCTGGCCTTCTTCGCCACCATCGGCCTGAATGCTAACCTGGCGAGCCTGCGAGCGGGCGGAAAAGTGCTCGGCGTGTTCCTGATTGTGGTTGTTGGGCTGTTATTGATGCAAAACGCCATCGGTATCGGCATGGCATCCCTGCTGGGGTTAGACCCGCTGATGGGGCTGCTCGCGGGGTCAATCACGCTGTCAGGCGGACACGGGACCGGGGCGGCATGGAGCAAGCTGTTTATTGAGCGCTACGGTTTTGAAAACGCAACGGAAGTGGCGATGGCCTGCGCGACCTTCGGCCTGGTGCTGGGCGGATTGATAGGGGGCCCGGTGGCGAGGTATCTGGTGAAACACTCCTCCACGCCAGACGGTCGTCCGGATGATGAGCTGGTGCCGACTGCGTTTGAGAAACCGGACGTCGGACGCACTATCACCTCTCTGGTGCTGATTGAAACCATCGCCATGATTGCCATCTGCCTGACGGTCGGCAAAGTGGTTGCGCAATGGCTGGCAGGATCGGCATTTGAGCTGCCAACGTTCGTCTGCGTGCTGTTTATCGGGGTGATCCTGAGCAACGGCCTGGCGCTGATGGGCTTCTACCGCGTGTTTGAACGTGCGGTTTCCGTACTGGGAAACGTCTGTCTGTCACTGTTCCTGGCGATGGCGTTGATGAGCCTCAAGCTGTGGGAACTGGCATCGCTGGCGCTGCCGATGGTTGCAATTCTCGCGGTGCAAACGGTGTTTATGGCGCTGTACGCGATTTTTGTCACCTGGCGCATGATGGGCAAAAACTACGATGCGGCGGTGCTGGCGGCAGGCCACTGCGGGTTCGGTCTGGGGGCAACGCCAACGGCCATCGCGAACATGCAGGCGATCACTGAACGCTTTGGGCCTTCTCATATGGCGTTTCTGGTGGTTCCGATGGTCGGGGCGTTCTTCATTGATATCGTCAACGCGCTGGTGATCAAGCTGTACCTGATGCTGCCGATATTTGCCTGAAATCAGGCGTTGGAATAGCGCTCGGTTTCCGGCATCCAGCGCTCAATTAACGCTGCCGCCTGCTCGGGGTAGCGTTCATGGATATGGCGCGCAAGGCGTTGAACTTCGGGGATCATGGCCTGATCGCGCAGTAAATCTGCCACTTTAAATTCCGCGTTACCCGTCTGGCGCGTGCCGAGCAGTTCGCCGGGGCCACGGATCTCCAGATCTTTTTGCGCAATCACAAAACCGTCGTTGCTGTCGCGCAGCACCTGCAAACGCATCTGCGCGGTTTTCGACAGCGGGGCTTTGTAGAGCAGCACACAATGGGAGGCTACCGCGCCGCGGCCCACGCGCCCGCGAAGCTGGTGGAGCTGCGCCAGGCCCAGACGTTCCGGGTTTTCGATGATCATCAGGCTGGAATTCGGTACATCCACGCCCACTTCGATAACCGTGGTGGCAATCAGCAAATGCAAATCACCCTGCTTGAATGACTGCATTACCGCCTGTTTCTCGGCGGGCTTCATTCGCCCGTGCACCAGGCCAACGTTCAGTTCCGGCAGCGCCAGCTTTAGCTCTTCCCACGTTGCTTCAGCGGCCTGCGCTTCCAGCAGCTCGGACTCTTCAATCAACGTACACACCCAATATGCCTGTCGCCCTTCGTGGGTGCAGGCGTTGCGCACGCGTTCGATGATCTCGCTGCGCCGCGTATCCGGAATGGCAACGGTGGTGACCGGCGTGCGGCCAGGCGGAAGTTCGTCGATGGTGGAGGTATCCAGATCGGCGTAGGCGGTCATCGCCAGGGTGCGCGGAATCGGCGTGGCGGTCATGATCAGCTGGTGCGGGTGGAAGCCCTGCTGCAGACCTTTTTCCCACAATGCCAGACGCTGATGCACGCCAAAGCGGTGCTGTTCATCGATGATCACCAGCGCGAGGCCGTTAAACTGCACCTGCTCCTGGAAGATGGCGTGGGTGCCGACAATCATCTGCACCTGGCCACTGGCGATAGCGTCCTGTTGCGCAAGGCGCGCTTTGCCTTTTTGCTTCCCGGCGAGCCAGCCCACTTCAATCCCTAGCGGCGCAAACCAGGCGCGGAAATTGTTGGCGTGCTGTTCGGCCAGCAGTTCGGTCGGCGCCATTAGCGCGACCTGTCTGCCGTGGGTAATCGAGCGCAGGGCGGCCAGGGCGGCAACCAGCGTTTTACCTGACCCGACGTCGCCCTGCACCAGGCGCATCATCGGCACGTCGAGCGCCATATCGCGTTCGATTTCGGCGGTGACGCGCGCCTGTGCGTTGGTAGGCTTAAACGGCAATGAGGCCAGCAGCTTATCCTTGAGCTCATCACGCGGGCTTAGCGGCTGGGCATGAAAACGCTGTGCGCCCGCGCGAAGCGCCAGCATGCTCAGGTTATGCGCCAGTAATTCCTCAAGGATAAGACGCCGTTGTGCGGGGTGTTTGCCGCTTTCTAAATCGCTGAGCTGCAGCGTTGGCGGCGGGCGGTGCAGGGTGCGCAGCGCCTCCGGCAGGCTCATCATACCCTGCGCCAGTTCGGGCGGTAGCAGTTCGGTTATGGCGCAGGTATCGAGCAGCTCCAGCGCCTGATCGGTAAGCTTACGCAGCGTCGCCTGCTTGATGCCTTCGGTCGTCGGATAAACCGGGGTCAACGTCTCCTGGAGTTCCGGCATGCTGAGATCGCCCTGCACGCGGTACTCCGGGTGGATCATCTCTGCGCCGTATTTCCCGCGTTTGGCTTCCCCGTAGGCAAGCACGCGTCGGCCCGTCGCCAGGCTGTTTTTCATCGCTGCGCTGAAGTTGAAAAAGCGCAGGGTGAGAATGCCGGTGCCATCGCTGATTTGGCAGGTCATCATCCGGCGTCCGCCAAAGGTGATGTTGCAGTTCAGCACTTCGCCTTCAACGGTGGCGTAGATCGCGGGAAGGAGATCGCCAATCTTATACAGCTGGGTGCGGTCTTCGTAACGAAGGGGGAGGTGAAGCAGGAGATCCTGCACGGTGTGCAGGCCAATTTTCGCCAGCTTGCTGCTTTGCGCCGCGCCCACGCCCGTAAGCGTATTGAGCGGAATGGCATCCAGCAGGCGGCCTTTCATGGTTACCCTGCGTACTGCATTGTGGACCACCACTCGGCGTCGGCTTCAATTTCGCCCTGCGCGTTAACGTGGGGGTAAGGCAATTTTTTCTGCTTCGCAACGCGCGCCAGTACCGGATAACCCCCTTCAAACAGCAGTCGCTGCTGTTCCTCCTCCGGGAGCATACTGTTACTGCGCATATACATGCCTGCGTTTTGCCGCTGGCGCTGCGCTTCGTACAGAATGAGCGCGGAGGCAACAGACACATTCAAGGACTGCACCATGCCGGTCATCGGGATGATGATATCCCGATCCGCCAGATCCAGCGCTTCCTGAGAGATCCCCGTTTTCTCCTGCCCCATCAAAATGCAGGTCGGAAGGGTGTAGTCGATCTCGCGGAAATCTACGGCTTTATCGGAAAGGTGGGTCGCAAGGATCTGCATACCGCGCGCTTTCAGGTGCGATACGGCTTCGCCAATGGTTTGATGATTTTTGACGGATACCCAGCTGTTACTGCCTGCTGCTGCAGAAACCATGTTGCGCATGCGGTTGCCTGGCCAGACGGCGTGCACTTCATGCACGCCTACGGCGTCAGCGGTACGGACGATAGCAGCGACGTTATGCGGTTTATGAACCTGCTCCATGCAGACCGTCAGGTCAGGCTGACGCCTGGCCAGCATCTCGCATATCCGTGCATAACGTTGTGAGTTCATAAAACTAGTTTCGGTTACGCGTGACTTTAATGACGTCCGGCATCACGCGGATTTTGCGCATAATGTTCGCCAGATGCACACGGTCACGGGCGGTCAGACGGATAAAGGCGCTGTACACGCGGCCATCTTTCTCTTCCGTATTCAGGCTTTGAATATTGGAAGAGGCCGTGTTGATCGCTGCCGTCAGGTTTGCCAGGGCACCCTGGTGGTTAAACATATCCACCTTAATTTCGGTGATGAACTCCTGCGCCGTCTCTTTATCCCACTCAACCGCCATGAATTTTTCCGCTTCTTTTTGATAGCCGCGGATGTTACGACAGGATTCATGGTGGATAACCAGCCCTTTACCCGGGCTGACGTGGGCGATAATCGGATCGCCAGGAATAGGACGACAGCATTTTGCGAAGGTGATAAGTACCCCGTCCGCGCCTTTAATCGGCAGGTGGCCGTGGCTTTGTGTCGTTGACGGAACCGCAGGGGTATCGCCCTGCTGCAGGTTCTTCGCAACGACCACGCTCATGGCGTTACCGAGGCCGATCTCTGCCAGCAGATCGTCCAGCGAGGCGAGCTTCATGCGCTCCAGCTCATGCTGGATATTCTCTGGCGGGATTTCAGCCAGCTTACGGCTTCCGCCCAACGCATGGTTGAGCAGGCGACGACCCAGGCTGACGGAGTCATCGCGCTTGAGGTTTTTCAGCAGCTGACGGATTTTCGCGCGCGCCTTGGAGCTCACGACAAAGTTCAGCCACGCCGCATTCGGACGTGCGCCCGGCGCGGTAATAATTTCCACCGTCTGGCCGCTGGAAAGCGGCTGTGACAGCGGGTAAGGCTGTCTGTCGACGCGCGCGCCCACGCAGGCGTGACCGATATCGGTATGCACGGCGTAAGCGAAGTCGACCGGTGTTGCACCAGCAGGCAGCTCGACAATGCGCCCCTCTGGTGTGAAAACGTAAATCTCATCCGGGAAGAGATCGGATTTGACGCTCTCGATAAATTCAAATGAGCTACCCGCACTTTGCTGCAGCTCCAGCAGGCTCTGCATCCAGCGCTGGGCGCGGATTTGTGCGGTTGTGCTGCTTTCGCCACCGTGCTCTTTATAGGCCCAGTGTGCGGCTACACCCATCTCTGCCATCTGGTCCATGTCTTCGGTGCGGATCTGCACTTCAACAGGCACGCCGTGCGGACCGATCATCGAGGTGTGCAAAGATTGATAGCCGTTCGCTTTTGGAATGGCGATGTAATCTTTCATGCGCCCAGGACGCGGTTTGTAGAGGCTGTGCATCTGCCCCAGCACGCGATAACAGGTGTCTGAATCGTGGACGATGACGCGGAACGCGTAGATATCCATGATCGAGTGAAAACGCTGCTCTTTGAGCACCATTTTGCAGTAGATGGAGTACAAATGCTTTTCGCGACCGCTGACGCGGCACGGAATTCCCGCTTCCTGTAAACGCCCTTCAATTTCAGAGAGGATCTTTTGAATCATCTCTTTACGGTTACCGCGTGCGGCTTTCACCACCTCTTTGATCACGCGGTAGCGGTTAGGATACAGCGCTTCAAAACCCAGCTCTTCCAGCTCGGTTTTAATGTGATGAATACCTAAACGGTGCGCCAGCGGGCTGTAGATTTCGAGGGTTTCACGGGCAATGCGTCGACGTTTATCCGGGCGAAGCGAGCCCAGCGTGCGCATGTTGTGGGTACGGTCAGCGAGTTTGATGAGAATGACGCGGATATCCTGCACCATCGCCATAATCATCTTGCGGAAGTTTTCGGCTTGCGCCTCTTTCTTATCGCGGAAATTCAGCTTATCAAGCTTAGACACCCCTTCCACCAGTTCGGCAACGCTTTTGCCAAACAGCTGTTCCATATCCTGGTAGGTGGCGGGGGTATCTTCAATCACGTCATGCAGCAGGGCGGCCATTAGCGTTTCGTGGTCGAGTTTCATCTCGGCCAGAATGCAGGCTACCGCAACCGGGTGCGTGATATAGGGTTCACCGCTTGAACGTGTCTGGCCCTCGTGAGCGTCACGTGCAACGAGATACGCCTGCTGAAGACGCTTAATCTGGTCTTCAGGCAGGTAGGTTTGAATCAGTTGA